>Ga0307988_1000451_pt1 | contig 28735 bp, 28 predicted proteins | sample EllFjometagen183_FD_203166 | JGI IMG/M metagenome (GOLD analysis project Ga0307988, IMG submission 203166) | Marine microbial communities from Ellis Fjord, Antarctic Ocean - #183 | ecosystem: Environmental > Aquatic > Marine > Unclassified | place: Southern Ocean | collected 2014-10-08 | reverse complement strand
CGACCCACCTGGATTTTGCCCCTCTAATTTCAAATAAATTTCCCTCCCTGAAAACAATCGCTCAAGACGAACCAAAGGAGTATTGCCGATTACGTTTAATGTTGTTGTCATTTTGTAATAAATAAAAAAGCCCGATTATCACAGGCAAACAAATGAAATATCGATACTTCAAATTACGCCCAACAAGCAGGCTGACAACATACGAAGTTTCGAAATACAAACATCATCTCTAGAATCATACACCTCCGCTAAGGTTTATCAAAAAAATCACTCTTACATAAAAATATATCTTTTTCTCAACAAAAACTAAAATCCTTTCCCCATGCCTACCATTGCTAACTCTCCTTGCCGCACATCAATAAAATTTCGACGATCAACGGTGGCCATTTCTTGCACTTGTTCAGAGGCCCCCAAGGCATATAAACTTGATGGAATTGCCAGTCTAATATCCGCTTGTTCTAATTCTTGTTGTAAAGCTATTCTATCCGATTTCAATCCTTGTAAGTCAAATCCTCGTGTTGCAATGGAGTTCAATAAAATCAAATACCAAAACCCTAATATTGCAATTAAAATTATTCCTGATTGCACAACGAAACTAAACGCACGACGTCCCGCCGCAGCCGCTTGGGCCACTTCAATAACTTGTGTTGCTGATGCAGACAATGTCATTAAATCTTTTCAAGAATGCGAAGTTTTGCGCTCCGTGCACGAGGATTTCGGGTGATCTCCTCGGTCGTAGGAACAATTGGTTTTTTCGTTAAAATACGGAAGCATGCAGGCTCCACCTCTGTATGTAGCGAAAACGGGGTTTCCTCGGTCTGCGGCTGGGCGGCAGTGGCAAATATTTTTTTTACGATCCGATCTTCGAGCGAGTGATATGAAATCACTCCGATCCGGTCGCTTGCCTGCATTTTGGCTACCGCAGAATTGAGGGTTGTTTGTAAAATAGTAAGTTCATCATTGACCGCGATACGCAATGCTTGGAACACGCGAACCAATGATTTTTTTCGGACAGTAACATGCACTGCACTTTCAACTGCTTCACGCAATTGAGCTGTTGTTTCAAAAGGAGTTTCCGCACGGACAGCGACAATCTTCCGCGCAATTTTATAAGCCGATGGCTCTTCACCATAATCACGAAAAATCTGTGTTAATTCTCGTTCTGATGCTGTGTTCAAAATTTCTCCAGCCGCTCCTTCTCGAGAATCATCAAAAGCCATCGTCAACGGACCGTCCGCTGCAAAAGCAAATCCCTTCTCTGCGTCATCCAATTGATTGGAACACAATCCCAAATCAAGCAATACCACTAAAGGACGATCTGCCTTCTCAATCAACTCCCCCACCATTGAAAACGATCCATGGTGTGGATCAAAACGATCTGCAAACGGAGCAAGTCGTTCCGTTGCAAAGGTGAGATGCTGAGAATCTAAATCCGTTGCTATGTATGTCATAATATTTGGATATTTCGACAAAATCGACTCAGCATGTCCGCCAAGTCCCAACGTTCCATCAAAAACCGTTACTGTTTCTGGTGTCACCAAATCATTCAAAACTTCATCCCGGAGCACTGACTCATGGGATAAATATTTTTGTATCATTTTGGATAAAATTTGAGAATTTGTGCAAAAGTTGTGATCAAAGTGTGCACGAAAAAATTCTAGAACAAAAAATGTGTTTATGCAATCAATTTCATCTTTTTCTCATTGACCTTAGAGAATCTGTGTGTTGTTTTTTTGTTCAAGCTTCGATCAACTTTTTTCTACAGCTATTTTGGATAAATATTTTTATTAAAAAAAAGCTCATTCGTTCCCTAAATTCCATTTTTTTTCTTCTCCAAAAATATAAATTCTTCATAATATCTAGGGTAAAGATTGTAGATTGAAATTTGAACTTCCTCAAAAAGCAAGTACTATTCTTTTCGATGATTCAAGAGCTTCTATCCACAGCTGCCGTAGCGACCCTACCCCTTGTAGAGCAACGACTCGCTATCCCTCTTGGGTTTTTTTCGTGGGATCTAACTATCTGGCAAGCCGTTCTTGCTGGAACAAGTGGAAACATTGTCTCTATTGGCGTTGTCCTGTGGCTTTGGCCAAAACTATCTCAATTCGCAAGAAAACACTCTCCTTTTTGTGATCGAATTTTAAAAAAGATATTTGCTAACACGCGCTCCAAACACTCTCATAACGTCAAAACATGGGGAAGTATTTTTCTCATTTTTTTCGTCATGCTTCCTATTCCTGGAAGCGGCGGATGGAGTGGATCACTTGTTGCCTGGCTTTTTGGATTTCCATATTGGAGAGCTATGAAACTCATTAGCATAGGATTAATTCTTGGTGGAATAATCATTGCTGTAGCGACGGTTGGAGTTGATCAATCAATTCAATTTTTTAGCGAAGCTCTCTCTGAAGAGTTACCATAAAAATTATTTTGAGCAAATGTTGCATTTGTAAATGCAGCCAAAACGATATTCAAAGTGAATGACCAGTCATCGAAGATGATTAATGAACGAGAATATTTCGTTGGCAAATGAACAACCGCAACGAGATTTTTTGATTCTTTTTTCGCGGAGGAAAAAGAATAATACCCCTTTATCGATTTTTTGTGTGTGGAGTAACTGTGAAATCCCATATTTCTGATGATTTTTTTTCAGGTAGTATTTCAACTCCAGGAAAAACAACTACTTCATCTCCGAATTTATCTCTGATTTTTTGTGCAGAAAAAATAGATGGTTCGCCCGTGTAATTCGCACTTGTTGCCGTCACAGGATATGTAATCTGAGCTATGACTTCTGGAATTGTTGCCACACGAAATGCAACTGACTCTTCTGGCCAATATGTTGATCGTGGTAATTTTTTTGTTGGCTTCAATATTGCTGTTCGTGGTTTTTCTGTAAAATAATTCTCAGGAAAAGCTTCTGGAACATCTGCAAATTCTCGCAACATTTCCATATCTCTCACTATCAAAGAAAACATTTGTCCCTCTTTTCTATTTTTCAGTTTCGCCAGACGACATAACCCTTCCTGATCATCAGCACGTACAGCAAGTCCCCAACTTGTATCGGTAGGAAAGGCCGTAATTGTATTTCTTATAAACATCGATAGAGAATGTAGCAAAAAAGGTTGACCATATCCAGAATATTTTTACAATTCACTCGTTCTTGTTAGTTCGCGCGTGTCGTATAATGGCTCATTACCCCAGCCTTCCAAGCTGGTGACGCGGGTTCGATTCCCGCCACGCGCTCCACGAAAATATTCTTAAGCCTTTAGATTTAAGAATATTTTTGTATAACCTGCGAAGCAGGTGTAATTGAATCCGGCGGGTTCGACCCGAGTTTAACGAGGGCGCGTAATTAAACGAACTGCTGAAGAAGCCTTCCCGCCACGCGCTCCAAGAAAAATTAAGAATACCCCTTGTGGGTATTTTTTGTTTTTACTTTGAATCCGTAGGATTCAGAATTGAACCCGGCGGGTTCGGCAAGACGGAGAGAAGCAAAAAATACCTCTACTCGAACACTCCTCAAGTCTAAAAATACAAATCCCGCTCCCCTTTCACAATTCTTCTCAACTTATCCTCCGTCTCCTTCTGACGATTATTCGCATCTGAAATCTGAACCAAATACTTCTGAATTATTTTTTCTCCCAACCCTTTTACCTCTGGCGTTGCATAATCTTCCAAATATTCCTTCAACGTCAAAATCGCATTCGGACGACATAAATTATGGATTTCTCCTGGCTTCGCAATATGCATAAACTCCTCTCCTGTACGTCCTTCTCGATAACATGCTGTACAAAAACTCGGCAAAAGTCCTTTCTTCATAACGCCAAGTATCACCTCATCCAAATTCCGGTGATCGGCTAAGCTAAATTGTTCCAGGTTTTCTTCGGAACCATATCCACCAGGTGAAGTACGTGAAGCCGCACTCGTCTGAGAAATGCCAATTTCAAAAGCTTTTTCACGAATCTCCGCACGCTCACGCGTAGAAATAATCATTCCCGTATACGGAACTGCCAATCGCAGGACCGCAATTATTTTCAAAAGATCATCTTCACTCACTTTGTGTTCCAACGAAATATCCACTGTCTCCGCTGGCTGAAATCGCGGAACTGACAACGTATGAGGTCCCACATTATGTTTTTTTTCTAAATACTGCGCATGTGACACCAAGGCTAATACCTCGAATTTGTAATCATATAACCCAAATAAAACACCTATTCCCACGTCATCAATTCCTGCCTCAAACGCACGATCATGGGCAAAAATCTGTCGCTCATAATCAGACTTTGGTCCTCGCGGATGCATTTTTTGATATGTCTCACGATGATACGTTTCTTGGAATAATTGATACGTCCCAATTCCCACTGCCTTTAATTTTCTATAATCTTCAACCGTCGTCGCCGCAACATTAATATTCGCACGTCGAATTTCTCCATTTTCCTGCTTCGTGTTGTAAATTTTTTCAATCACCTCCACTACATAATCAATATCGTTCGTCGGATGCTCTCCAAATTCGAGCAAAAGTCTCTTGTGTCCCATGCCTATAAGCTGTTTCGTCTGCTCCTCCACTTCCTTCAAGGACAATTTCATCCGCGGAGTTTTGTTTCTACAATGAAACGCACAATACTCACAATCATTCACACAAAAACTGGAAATATATAATGGTGCAAAGAAAACAATTCGTTCGCCATAAATATCTTTTTTGATTTGATGCGCTACTGAAAATATTTTATCCCATAAATCCTGATCTTTTGTCTGTAACAAAAAACCAATCTCCTTCAAAGATAATCCTTTTTTTTTCTCTGCCTTTTGTAAAATTTGAAGAATTTCTTCTTGTGAAGAAGATTTGGTGTTTTCCAAAATTTGATTTATTTTTCCTTCGTCGATAATGTCGATTACTTGATTCATGCGAGAAGAACCTTAAATTATCCAGTTAAAAAAAACAAAACAAATACCTTATTGAATGAAATGAAAATAACCGATATTAAAAAATACCTCACTGCCACGGGAGAACTGCAAAAAGAACTTTTCGCAGAATCTGTTCGAGTAAGAAAAGAAACTATTGGCGAAGATGTTCACTTCCGAGGAATTATTGAATTTTCAAATTATTGTGAAAAAAACTGTCTCTATTGTGGAATCAGATGTGGAAATGAAAAAGCCGAACGATATCGCATGACCAAAGAGGAAATCAAAATCTGTCTCGCCTTTATTGATCGAGTGAAATATGGGTCTGTCGTCCTCCAATCGGGAGAACTCACATCGACAAAAGATAAAAGATTTCTTCTCGAAATCGTTCAATTTATACATAACAACTATCCACACCTCGGGATAACGCTTTCTTGCGGCGAACTCGATTTTGAATTTTTAAAAGAATTATACGGAGCAGGTGCACACCGATATTTATTGCGCATTGAAACAAGTGTCCCCTCTTTGTATAAGAAAATTCATCCAGAACATCACTCACTTGAAAAAAGAATTGAAACCCTCAATGATTTGAAAAAAATCAACTACCAAGTTGGATGTGGCAACATGATTGGTGTCCCCGAACAAACAATTGATAACCTCATCTCTGATCTTAATTTCTTTCAAGAAATGGATTTTGACATGTTTGGGCTCGGACCATACGTGATTCATGAAGACACTCCCATGGGAAATTTTGAAAATAAAAAATCATGGGAAGAGAACAAAGAACAGATTTTTCAAACAACGCTTAACTTCATCGCCATGCTCAGAATTCTCCTGCCTTCTTGCAATATTGCCGCCGCAACGGCCTTAGATGTTTTTAAACCAAATGGTCGAATCCAAGCACTGAAAGCCGGAGCAAACATAATTATGCCTTCTGTCACTCCCCAAATATATCGAGGAAAATATCTTCTCTATCAAAACAAACCATGTATTGATGAGCACGCCGAAGATTGTTCCGCATGTACCATTCGACAAGTAAATGCCGCAAAACTAAATCCTGTACTTGGCACACCAGGAAATTCCCTTCATTATAAACAACGAAACATTTGATTCTATGGCAAAACGAACAGAACGCAGTATCATTGCTATAATCGGACGAACGAACGTCGGAAAATCGAGCTTGCTCAATTTATTGAGTGGGCAAAAAGAGTATGCTATTATAGATGAAACTCCAGGGACAACTGCCGACACCGTCACCTGCCTCATGGAAATTCATGGACTCGGACCGTTTAAAATATTGGACACTGCCGGAGTTAATGAAAACACCGAACTCGGAGAAAAAAAGAAGAAAAAAACCCATGAAGCCATGGCCGAATCCAACCTTGTCTTACTCGTCCTTAATACTGAACAAAAGGACATTTCTATCGAATTAGAATTAATCGAGCGAGCAAAAAAACATAAAAAACAAGTCCTCATTATTTTGAACAATTTTTGTGAACAAAAACAGGAAAGCCGGAAAGAAATACGAAATATACCCTGCCTTTCTCTCTACGCAAATGACACAAAATATCACTCCAAACTTATCGAATTTATAAAAAAGTATTTTCAATCCGAATCACGAAATATAGATCTCATCCCTTCTCTCAAAAATACAGGATTCGTTCTTCTCGTCGTCCCCATGGACGAAGAAACTCCAACGCATCGACTTCTCAGGCCTCAAGACATGACCATAGAGAGACTTTTACGAAACTATATAACGCCGGTGCTCTTTCGTCCTGATTTAAGCAAGGCAAGAGATCCAAAGGACACAAGTGAAAAAAATAAATTCCAAGACCTTATCAAAAAATTATCCCAGACTCCTGAAGGATTACAGCTCGTCATTACCGACAGCCAAGCGTTTGACCTCATCGCCGACTGGACACCAGAAGCAACCCCACTGACTTCATTTTCTGTAATGATGGCCAATTATATGAGTTACGGAAACCTTGAATTCTTATTTGAAAGTGCAAAAGTTCTAGATACATTGAAAAAAGGAGATAGGATTCTTATCGCCGAATCCTGCAACCACGACCGGAAATGCAACGATATTGGTACCGTTCAAATCCCGAAAATTATAGAAGAAAAAATCGGAGCCAAACTTAATTTCGAATTTAACTTTGGACGACCATTTCCGGACGATTTAGAAAAATATAAACTTATTATTCATTGCGGAGGATGTATGATTGATCGCCAAAGATTTGCTCTCAGAATCGAAAAAGCACAAGAGGCAGGAATCCCCTTCACTAATTACGGACTCTTCCTTGCCTATACACAAAAAGGAAAGCTTCTCGAGCGCGTTATCAAACCATTTTTGTAATTTATTATCTTGTTTGTTTCTGAAACTATTTTTATAGCCCAAGAACGTTGACAACTCACAATGAAAATGCCATAAGAAGAAAGCTCATTTTATGAGTTCTCTTCTTTCTGATTTTATAAAAAATACAGAGAGAAGGATGATATTTGACACTATCAGACGTATTTTACTTCTTTGTGATGAAGTCGATGAACGCTGAATTCATATATTTTCAGCCTTTTTTGACTTCATTTATAAAGAAATTAAACATAATCATTTAAATTTAAATTCACTATCATGAAAAAACTAGTATTTGTTATGATTGCCCTACTGTTAGTAGGAAGTGTCTCCGGACAGGAAATCTTATTTGAAACGAGTTTTGGCCTGGAATTCTCACAACCTGATGCTACTAGTTGTGCCTTCACTATTTATAATGCTGGACCAACGGATAGGGATATCCAATTCTCCTACATAGGAATAGGAAGTATCGACCCGAACGCCAATATGATATTGGCTGACCTCGATGGAACCCCTCTTTGGACAGGAGAGTGGAATTCCACTGATCTTATGTATTATTTCAATTTTATTACAAGTTCCACTGAACTAAGGCTAGGAGAAAGTATGGAATTAAAAATACTAACTAATACCACTGACCCAATATATTTCCGGGGTTTTGAAGGCTTTGTAATAAAAGGCAATTTCATTGAAACATTAAAGAGTATGCAGAACGCCAATGATTTGTTTCTAAGAACCTGTATTGGCACTACTAATGTATCAGAAACTGTAGATGATGTTTTAACGGTCTTTCCCAACCCAACGAGCGATTTCATAAACATTTCATGTTCTGAAGAGATAGAAATCATCAGGATTGTAAATCTCCTTGGAAAAGTGGTAATTGAAACCACTGATCCTCAACGAATTGATATCTCGCATTTATCAGAGGGAATTTACTTTATCCAAGTAAATAAAGTGGTTAAAAAAATGATAATACAACACTAAAATACGTCAGATATGTCGTATATAAAACCTCTATTCTTAGGAATAGTGGTTTTTTTACAAATATACTTCTTTACTCGTTACGAACGTTTCTTAAATTTCCCTCCTTGCCGTTTTTTTGAAGGATCTCCCTCATACCCCCCTTTTTCTGATTTTCCAAACGGGCTATCTGTACGTTTTCCAGAACGACGAGTTGAACGATTTTTGTCAAAACTTCTTTCTTTTCGTGACTTTCCATTATCACGACCAAATGATTTTGAAGGCCCTCCTTTTCCGTGTCCAGAACGGCCACTTTTCCTTCTATACTCATCATGATCATACCTTTCTTCTTTGGGCTCTGGTTTACTCGGCCCATGGAGCTGGTGCAATAACGCTGAAACAACCTTTATATCACCAAAAGATTTCACTAATTCTTTACTAATTTTATCATACTCAGAAATATCTTTCGTCTGAATAACTTCCTCTAATTTTTTAAGCAATAGTTCTTGTTTTTTAATAGCAATTTCTGCAGCAGACGGAAGTTTAGCAGGAAGAATATTGTTTTTTGTTTCTCGAATAAGCTGCTTAATTTTGTATTCTTCTCGATTATCGATAAAAGTCATCGCTATTCCTTTTTTCCCTGCACGTCCTGTTCGTCCAATTCGATGAATATAACTATCTATTTCTCGTGGTAACGAGTGATTAATCACATGCGTCAAATCTGCCACATCAATTCCTCGTGCCGCCACATCTGTAGCAACCAATATATTGATTTTTTTCTCTTTAAATTTTTTCAAAATCCTTTCTCTCCCTGTCTGACTTATTTCTCCATGAATACAGTCGGCATCGAATTTATCTCTTTTTAATGCATCTGAAATCTCATTTACGATTACTTTTGTCTGACAAAAAATAATTCCATGAAATCCATCAGCTAATGCAATAATATTTTTTATTGCTTCCAACTTGTCTGAACGTCGCACATGATAGTAATACTGCTCAATATTCGCTTTTGCTGTCACGGTGTTTTCCACTTCCAAAACCACCTGATTTTTCATATATTTCTTCGACAAATTTTTAATTTTTAGTGGCATTGTTGCCGAATATAAAAACACTCGTTTATCGTCAGCTGTTCCATCCATTATGCTCTCTATATCGTCAATAAACCCCATCTTAAGCATTTCATCTGCCTCATCTAATATGAAATATTCAACTAACGAAAGATTCAAAACCTTTCTCTTAATTAAATCCATAACTCTTCCTGGCGTTCCTACAACTATATCAATACCTCTTCTTAAATCTTTAATCTGAAAATTAATTGGTTGCCCTCCGTATACAGCAAGCGTTTTTATATGTTTTCTTCCTTTAAATGAATCAATTTCTTTTGCTACCTGAATCGCTAGTTCACGAGTAGGAGTAAGAATTATACATTTCACATGTTTTGTCTCTGGAGAAATCTTGTCAATCAAGGGAAGTCCAAAGGCCGCTGTTTTCCCCGTACCTGTCTGTGCAATCCCCACGATATCATGTGATTTACCCAATATAACGGGAATCGATTTCGCTTGAATTTCAGTCGCAGCAGTAAAACCCTTCTTTTTGATGGTTTCAAGTACTTCAGAACTCAGTCCTAATTGGTCAAACGATGTTTCTGTATTCACAAGTAATAGGTAAAGAGGCGCAAATGTAATCGCTTTTTCTATTTTGTAAAGACAGAATAAAAAAGGTTCCGGAATTTTATAAAACGACGCTCTATTAATAAATTATCTTCCTTTTTAGATTTCTGATGGTTTTATTAATTTCAACCATTCTGATTTTTTCTTCAAAGCATTGACTGCGGCTGCTGTTTGAGCTTCTTTTTTAGATCCACCAATCCCTTTTTCTATCAAGTGTTCCTCAATATACGCCCCAATTTCAAATTTCTTTTCATGATCTTTTCCTTCTTCTGACAAAACCTCGTAATGAGGCGTAAAACCCAATTCTCCTTGTGTTATCTCTTGAAACTCTGATTTGGCATCACGATGCGCTCCTGTACGAATAATCTCTTCTACGTCATCTAATACCCATTCTGAAATAAATTTCTGCACAGCCTCCATTCCTTGTGTTTGGTATACAGCTCCAATAAAAGCCTCTACTACATTTGCTAACAAGTAATCTTTATCTGCTCCTCCTGAACGGGCTTCTCCCGCGGAAAGGATTAGGTATTTCCCAAACTGCAATTTCCTAGCCACCTGTGCCAAATGTTGTCCACACACAAGTGCCGAACGAAGATTGGTTAACTCTCCTTCTTGTTTACCTGGAAATCTATTGAAAAGAAACTCTGTTGTCACAAGCTCTAATACTGCATCACCAAGGAACTCTAAACGCTCATTATGACGCTGATGTTCCATTTTTTCATTCACAGAAGACCGATGCGTAAACGCCTCAGTCAATACCGACTCAAACTCTGGAAAGTAATCCAACCCGAGAACTTGTAACAATCTTTTCATCACTTTAATTCTCTTCTGAATCTTCTGCTTCGTCAACCGGCAAACTCTTACGAAATGAATCAAGTACTGCGTTAATAAACCCTGCTGATTTTTCTTCTGCAAATACTTTTGCTAATTCAATGTATTCATTAATAACAACTACTGGCGGAGTTTTCAAAAATCTCATTTCAGATAATCCCAAAATCAAAAGTACTCTATTAATAGGAGCTATCTTCTCAAACGGAAAATCTGGTGCAAATACACGAATAATTACTTTTATTTTCCCTAAATTTTCAACAGCTGTTTTCACTAATGTTTCAGCAAAAGCATCTATTCGTACTGTTTTAATTTCAATGCCCTCTTCATCAACCAAAGACTTCATACGAGTCTCTACGCAGTTCAAAACATGCGACAGGCATTCTTCCCATGTTTTTCTCTCACCATTCTCTAGAAACGAAAAAAGCGCCTCAACTGCCCAGATTCTACTCTGACGCCGAGCCTCACCTTTTTTCATAAAATGAACGAATAATAAAAGAAAATTCCGTATGGTGGAATTAGGCCTGGATTTCTTGTGATGGAGTTCCTTTTACCTTCACATCAAATATTTTTTTATCTCCATACCAACCACACTCTTTGCATGCAAAGTGACGACGTTTTGTCGCTCCACACTTTTTACATGTATCAAGCACTAGCTCATCTTGCATTCGCTTTCGTGAATTACGTACATATGTTCCATGTCGTGACCCTGTTGAGCTTGGACACTGTTTTTTCGAAGGTGTAGGTTTTTTAGACATCTGCTATAAATTATTTTTCTGCTTGAGCTTGTTGACGCTTAAATCGCTCAACTCGTCCAGATGTGTCTACCAATTTTTGTTTTCCTGTAAAAAATGGATGACTCGCACTTGAAACATCAAGTTGAACTACTTGGTATTCTACTCCTTTTACTTTTTCTACTTCTTCTGAAGTAGCTGTTGATAAAGCAATAAAATCCTTTCCCGCACTTGCGTCACGGAAAATTACTGGATGCATAACTGGGTGAATATCTTTTTTCATATTTTAATCTTTGAAGCACCAAAATTCGCGCGAATTCTACGAGTTCAATATCAATTGTCAAATTTTTTGATGAGAGTTTTTTGAAAGGCAATACCTTTGAAGAAACCAATTATAATCAATCATAAGGAAAAAGACGGCCCCCACCGTCCTCCCCCCACGAAAGTTTTCCCCTTTTATGTCAATAATTTAGCGGCGTCGACGACGAGAAAAGGCCATCAACCCAAATCCTAATGCTGCTATTCCAACAAATATTCCTGCAGGCCCCGTACTTGGCAGCAATGGTGCTGATGCATGAGCTGTACCACCCTCTTCAGATCCCTCTGCTTGAGCAGAATAAACTTCTCCTTCTTCCCCGCCTTCAGGAGAAATTGGATTTTCCCATGACCACAGTGTTCCTCGAACGTCGTTTAATTGTCTTTTAAGGCTTGCCACAATTGCACCATCATCTGTATCTTCCTTACCTTTAGTGTTTCGTGAAACCACCGCTGCATTCCATCGCAATGCTGCTCTTAATTCTTCCCCAGACATCTCTGAGGTATCAATTGGCTCTCTCTGCGCATTACTTCCTGTAAAGCGAATGTATCCTTGTCGAGCTGGTCCAGCCAATAATGCTGATTGTCCTGTGCGTTTCACCGTTGCTCCTTCAACATCTACATCATCTGTTTCAAAAATCTCAATGGCACTTTCATCATCACTCGCAACACATCCCGTAACACTTTCATTAAACACGAACCCTCTGTCACAACTTATCTGACAATATGGCACTTGTCCCATAGCCCCATTTGCTACCTCTTTATCTGGACAATCCTCAAATTTCTCCCGTACAAGAGTAACCTCATTTCCTATTGCTATATCTACAACACACAATTGACCTTGAATAATACAAAAGTCCTCTTCTCCAATTTTTCCTAAAGCATCTCCCGTTTTCGTTGCAATCCATACTTTCGTAAGATCTGGAACACTTACGGGCAAAACTAACGTTGCCTCTGGAGAAAACTCGAATGTTTCATTCTCTATTCCTAAAGCATATGTTTCTAAGGCAATGGTTTGACTTCCTACGTGATTCCCTGATACAGCAAAATCAAGCGATTCCGTTGTAGCACGTCCACGTACTGGTGATGCTAATGCTCCTGACCACCAAACCTTTTGATCGTTTTCTCCCCACGTTCGCTCACTCTTAATATTCGTCCCTCCCCAAACAATTAAACGCAACATTCCCCCATCATTTCGTGCTCCAATAGTTACTGAACCTGTTCCCGAAAGAAATACTGAACTCGTCCCTATTGTTACTTCTGTATCCTCTGGGGCTTCAACTCCTGCAAGATTCACTGTGTCATAAAAGAATAAGTCCTCCACCACTTCTCCTGAAATAGTTTCTGCTGCAGAGCAAAAGGATATTGTCCCAATACACATAAGCGATATACGGAGTAGTTTTGAATTCATCTTTTATGAGGGGATTATTTAACATTATTCTAGACAATTTTTGTGCCCATGTTCAACTTTTTTACTCGAAACTGGGTAGATTTTTTATACAAACCGTGTTCTTGTGGCATTGCAAACATATTCAAAGGAAGATATTCTTTTGTTAATGAAAATTATTCTCTTTGCGTTTTTTATTGTTCTGAGCAGCACTGTCTCTGCAAAAATATTAGAATGCCCACGAGTAAACGATTACCAAGAACTTCTTGAAAAAGAACAAGACAACTGGTGCAATTCCAATCGCTTTAGCGAAAGTGCTAATAAACTTTTTGAACTAGAGGTAACCAAATTTCAAGAAGACAATCTGCTCCCCCTCCTGCAAGACAATACGCATGACGTAAAATGGCTTGTTCGAAAATCCACGCAAGATATGCGAGAACACGCCTTTTGTTTCGAATTTATTTGCCGAACGCTTCAAACAGAATGTGCCGACAACAAACAATATACTGCTGATAGCGAAGAAGAAGTTTGGTGCAATACACGTGCAAAAGAGTTTGGGAAAATAGAACAACGAAAAGTAAAAGAATCCGTCATTGCGAATCAAAAACGAAAATCTCAGAGCAATCTACGAGAAAAAATGCGTGCCATAGAAGTCCGTACATTGAAACTATTTATTCCTCAGTTGGGAAAATTTTTAGCAGAGTATCGATTTTTCACTATAAAAGCACCGACCTTCCTGAGTAAACCACTCTAAGTTTGGAAGATATAACAAGAGAAAGACATGTTTTTAACATACCCTAAAAAATCTCTTCTTTATTATTGACACTCCTCTTACAAACCGTGAAAATTTAGTCGCAAAACATATCCTCCTCCCCCTTTTTATCATGAAAAAAATGCTCTCAAATCTCGGCAAACACGTTGCTATTGTAGGAACTCAATGGGGAGACGAAGGAAAAGGAAAATTAGTCGATGCTATTTCAGGAGAATTTAATCTCGTGTGCCGTTTTTCAGGTGGAGCGAATGCAGGACATACCATTGTCGTAGATGGAACTAAATTCGTATTTCATCTGCTCCCAAGTGGAATGTTACACCCCAAAACTATCGGTGTGATTGGAAATGGAACAGTGGTAGACCTTCCCGACATGCTCAATGAAATCAAACAATTAAGTGATGCGGGACTTGGGAATGTCGGTGATCGAGTAAGAATTTCTCTTCGTGCTCACGTATTACTAAGCTATCACAAAGAAATTGACCAAGAGCTTGAACGACGAAAAGGAGATAAAAAACTCGGAACTACTGGACGCGGAATTGGTCCAGCATATGCAGACAAGACAGCGCGTATTGGAATCCGGTGTGAAGATCTTCTCGATATAGATCTTTTGAAAGAAAAAATTCACCAAAACTGTGCGTTTCATTCAGAAAATTTCGGACTCACGCTCAATCCTGAAGAAGAAATTGAAAACCTACTTGCCGTACGAGAACAAATCAAACCATTACTCTGTGACACTCGTAAATTTTTGCATGAAGAAATGAAAGCTGGAAAAACAGTGCTTTTTGAAGGAGCACAAGCTCACCAACTAGATATTGACCACGGAACATATCCATTCGTCACCAGCTCCCCTGTTTCTACTGGGGGAATATGCACTGGACTTGGAATTCCACCACAAAAAATTGAAAGTGTTATCGGAATTGCCAAAGCATATTGTACACGTGTTGGAGCAGGGCCATTCCCAACAGAACTTGAAGAGGAAAATGGTGAATTCTTGCGTAAAAATGGATACGAATTCGGTGCCACAACTGGACGTCCTCGTCGTTGTGGATGGTTTGATGTTCCAGCAACAAAGAACTCTATTGAAACGGCAGGAGTGGACATGGTAAATCTTACAAAGCTTGATGTCCTTTCTGGAATGAAAGAACTACAAGTAGCTACAAAATACACACTCGATGGAACCGAAATTTTCAATGTTCCAACAACAAAGAAAAATTTCAAAAAACTCATTATTGATTACAAATCATTTCCTGGATGGGAAGAGGATATATCAGATGTTCGATCTTTTGATGCGCTTCCAGAAAATGCAAAAAAATATGTATTAGCTCTTGAAGAAATGATTGAATGTCCTATCCAAGCAATTGGAGTAGGAGCAGACCGCAATGCATTAATTTTTCGTTAAAATTCGGTAAAATTTTTTCCACAATTTGTCCATACTTTTCTAAACTTTTTACTTGCTCTGGGGGAAAATGTTTGCTACAAAATTTCTCGTGCAAGGAGTTTTGCACATTTCCCTCCCCCCCCAATTTAAAATGGATAAAAATCAAGTCTGGGATGCTGTTCTTGCTCGTATGGGCGAAAAAATTTCACGTATGGAATTTCTTACTTGGTTCAAAAAAGTTGAAATATCACAAATCTCTGGAGGAGCTGTTGAGCTTGTTTGTCCAACAGAAATGAATGCCAATTGGCTCCAGTCGAAGTACTACAGTTTGATCTTGGCAAATGTTCAAGCGGTTATGCCTGAAATTGATAAAATATTTTTTCGTATCGATTTATCTCTGGCTGATAATGAATCTAAAAAAGAAGACCCTGACGTTTTTGCCGCACCAACAAAACCTCGAAAAATTCGAAACAAACCAGAGGCCCGAGTTGCCCCAGGACTAAATACGCGCATTACACAGGAAAAATTCTCCCTAGACAGCTTCATAGTCGGAGATGAGAATCAATTCGCTCACGCAGCGTGTCAGGCTGTTGTAACAAGCACCTGTGACCCACAAGTAAAGGCTCAATACAACCCTATGTTTATTTTTGGAGGAGTTGGACTCGGGAAAACACACCTGATCCAAGGAATTGCAAATGATATACGACGGCAAAGCCCCGGATCTGTTGTGCTCTATGTTACCTCTGAGCGATTTATAAATGAAATTGTTCAGGCGATTAAAAATAGAAAAACTGATGAATTCCGAAAAAAATATCGACGAGTTGATGCGTTTATTCTTGATGATGTTCAGTTTTTTGAAGGAAAAGAAAAAACACAGGAAGAACTCTTTAATACATTCAATGACTTATTTGAATTTGGAAAACAAATAGTGTTTGCCGCAGATCGTCCACCATCCGAATTACTAGGAATAAGCGACCGGCTGAGAAGTCGTATGGGATGGGGATTATTGGCTGATGTGAAAATGCCAAATTTCGAAACACGTCTCGCAATTATTCAATCAAAGATGAAAGAGAAACAACTTCTCTTGCCTCCCGACGTTCAAGAATTCATTGCTACAAACATCCGACATAATCTTCGAGAATTAGAAAATATTTTGAATCAAATTTCTGCAGAAATGGATTTGCAAGGAATTTCTCCTACGCCACAAACAGTTGGGAAAATTTTTCGTTCTATAAATCCTGAAAGAGAGATTGAGATAAAAGCCGATGGAACATCTTCCCTGGCTCGATGCACAGACGATCTTATTACTATAATTTCTGATTATTTTCAGGTTCCTGCAACAGAGCTCCTTGGTTCTTCTCGGAAAAAGGAAATCGTATTTCCACGACAAATTTGTTGGCTCCTGTGTAAAGATATTTTGAAAATGAGTTTTGAGGCCATTGGTAAAGACTTCGGTGGAAAAAATCACACCACCATCATGCACGGAATACGAAAAATTCGAACTCTCGCACGAACAGATAGCCAAACTGCTCGACACTTACACGCCCTCAAGAAAGATCTCGGACTGAAGTAAGCAATGACGATTAATCTGTTTCCTCCTTTTTTGCAGCTTTGAAAATATGTGCTGGGTTTGTAACGGTTATATCTTCCTGTTTTGCTACTTCGCATTCTTCATCCGTAATAAAACATTTCTCCTCTACAAGAGAAGTGCAGTCTAATTCTAAATGCCCTTCTTCCATTTTTTTTATGATAACACCAGGCGTTTCTACCTCTTTCTGTCCTTTTTTACATCCCACCACTACACAACCGATACCTTTCTTCACTGAAATCTGTACAGCTGTAAAAAAATCTGCAGAAAATGATTCTGGATATTTTTGTAACACTGATTCTTTGAGTTGTTCTAAGTTCATAAAGAGTATAATTCAAGAAATAACTAAAACTTTACACGCCAAATGTCAATGATTGTTTCAAAAAACTATATAAATTTTGTAGTACTTTTCCGATTGAAGTTTTATTTTTTCACCATCAATAAAGCAATCTCACTCACCAATTCGTCATACCAATTCACTGGTAGTTGATCGAGCTTCAATTTCAAAGCTGTTCCGGTGATGGTCCACTGATATTTTCCTTTTTGAACCAAACCAAAAATCTGGTCCGGTGTAAAATTCCGTCCCATTCGCAAGACCATTTCATATGACTTGTGAGAAGATCGATTTATTTTTACTCCGGACAAATTAGTGGCCCTTAGTAACATTTTTAATCGAATCACTCGACATAAATTTTCAACCTCAAGGGGCAACATTCCAAAATCTAAACGTAAATCCCGACGCATCTCATCCAAATGGTCTATTGTTTCTGCTGACGCTAACTCCTGATATACACGAATTTTTTCTGCTGTATTAGGAATAAAATTCACTGGAATATATGCTGACAATGGAATCTCAACCGTAATGTTTTCTGTCTCTTCAATCTCTTCTGAAATCTCTCCTCGACGCATTTGATCGACTGTCTTATTCAGCATTCTCATGAAATGGGACACTCCTACATTTTTAATTGTTCCTGCCTGATTTACTCCCAAAACTTCTCCCGCTCCACGAATTTCTAAATCACGCATAGCGATCTGAAACCCTGAGCCAAGCTCATTTGCTTCTACTATCGCACGAAGACGTTTCTTAGCCTCTAAGGCTAACTTTTGCCCATGGTAGAGAAAAAATGCATACGCCTGCGTACGCCCTCGTCCTACACGACCACGCAACTGATATAACTGTGAAAGACCGAACTTTTCTGCCCGTGACACAATCAACGTATTTGCGTTCGCCAAATCAATTCCATTTTCAATAATAGTAGAGGCAATTAACACTTGTGCTTCTCCGTTTTTAAAAGCACGTATTTTTTGCTCCAATTCCTCTGGTTTCAATTGTCCGTGCGCAACAAGAAATTTTACTTCTGGTATCAATGCTTCTAATTGTTTTGCCAAACCATCGATCGAACGAACTTCATTATGCAAGAAATAAACTTGTCCGCCACGTGCTGTTTCAAAAAGAATTCTTTCTCGAATAAGATTCAAATTATATTTACGAACCTCTGTTACTACTGGTAAACGTCCTGGTGGTGGCGTCGTGATAGTAGAAATATCTTTCAACTTATTGAGACTCATATTCAACGTACGAGGAATAGGTGTCGCTGTCATTGTCAAAACATCGACGCCTGATCGCATCTTCTTTAATTTCTCTTTTTGATTCACTCCAAATCGCTGTTCTTCATCAACAACAATTAATCCTAGGTCTTTAAATTTAATATCTCCCGATAACAAACGATGTGTTCCAATAACTATATCGATCAATCCCAATTCTATTTTTTTCAAAATATCACGTTGCTCTGCTGCAGATTGGAATCGTGACAACAACGCAACTTCTACTCCAAAATTTTTTCCGACAATACGTTTTTGAAACGACTGCCAATGTTGTTCTGCCAAAATTGTAATTGGTGCCAAAATTACTGCCTGCATATTACTGCGAAAAGCCTTAAATGCCGCACGCATTGCAATTTCAGTTTTTCCAAATCCTACATCTCCACATACTAATCGATCCATTGGTCGTACATTTTCCATATCCATCCGAACGTCTGTCCATGCACTTTCCTGCCCCGGTGTAAGTTCATAGGGGAATCCATCATTAAATTCATGCATCATTGAATCATCTGGCTGAAAGGATTTTCCCTTTGCCAGTTCTCTCGATGCATAAAGTTTCAAAAGCTCTTTTGCAATTTTTTCTGCCTCAACACGCAACTTTTTTTGAGAATGTTGCCAATCACTCGCTCCAAGACGAGTTAATTTGGGAGCATCATCTCCAAGAAATTTCGTTATCTTTTCTGCGGAAGCAACCGGAATAAAAAGTTTATCGTTTCCTGCATATCCTAACCGTAAAAATTCACGTGTCCCAAGCTCTGCACCCAAATCTCTCCGAACAATTCCTTCAAATTTCGCAACTCCGTGATCTGAATGCACCACGTAATCCCCTGACTTCAGGGCCAACATTAATTCTGTATTTATCCCCGATATAGCTTTTTTTTGACGCGATGTTCTATAAAATTGAAAAATTTCTCGATCCGTCAGAAAGACGAATTTTCGTTCATTGTTTTGAAAAGAATGAGGAGAAAATTCTCCTGATTCTAAGCGAACAATTTTTACTGTACTGGGTGTCCTATCTGATAAATCTTCCGTGTACATAATCTCATTCTCTCGGAAAATTTTCTCTAATTCCTCGAATTTCTTTGTAGCAATAGCAATGGTAAAACCTCTATGAAAACGTTCCTTTATATCTACTACAAAATCTGGAATCGTATAAAAAGGCAGTACCGAGAAGAAATTAAGATGAAAAAATTTCTCATCTTCTCCAGGGAAAGTTGTAAACTTTATTGTTGGAAAAGGTGTTTTGGGAATTTCATCTCCATCTAAATCATCCGCCAAAAAGACACTTGGCATATCCGCAGGAAGCAATTCCCACAATGTTGATCCACATGCTTCTCCAAATTTTACTGGAAAGGCGATAATTTCATCTCTTTCTGAAAGTTCATTATTTTTTTCTTGATCAAGCGTAGTAATTCGTTCTATCTGATCACCAAACAATTCAATACGAATACAAGACTCTTCGTTGATAGGAAAAATGAAAAGATTTTCTCCCCGTCGCACAAACTCTCCTGGACGAAGAATGCGATCTTCTGCTGGCTCATACCCAATTTGTTCTAATTGCTCAAAGACTTCAAATATATGAATCTCCTTTCCTGTTTTTATAGTAACCGCATCTGATTTAAATGTTTTTTCTTTTGGAAAACGTTGCTCACAGGTTTTTTCAAAATCCTCAAAAAGCAATAATATTGGTTTCTCCTCTCGAGTAAGAGATAATACCTTATAAAGCTGAGCCGGTTCTAATACCGATGGTATCTCTATTACTTCCCCATTAAAAAAAAGTTTAGCCGCTGCAGCAATAGCATCTGATCGTTCATCTGTTGATGCCCAAAACACATTCTGAAAAGAAGTAAGGCGTAACATTTCTGCTACAAGAAAATTCTTTGCTGCATTGTTGGCCAGGTTCACCAATGTAACTCGGCCACTTTTCTCAAGCTCAGCCAAAGGCGCTGAAAGGTCTAAATCAAATGGGAGCAAGTTCAACTTCATTCTCTGAACAAAATTTGTATCCAAAATTACAAGAGGACAATGAATCGTACCTAAACGTAAAAAGGCGCCAACTCAAGTTTGTAAGAATTGTGATTTATTTTAAAAAAATTGCAAGTTTTATATACTCAAATTTGATGAATGAAGTTTGGATTTTGTAGCGTGGAAACGAGCTACATTTTCAATGGCATCACCAAGTGCACGAAGTCGGCACCAGTAACCGTTTTGAAAACCGCAGGACTCATTTTGGTATCAAGTTCTAATTTTATTGTTGATTCAGAAGAAAGTGCTCCAAGAACATCCAAAACGTAATCTGCGTTTAGGGCAATTATATTTGCTTCTCCATCAATTTTTACTGGAATAGTTGTACGCTCTTCACCAATTTCTGTTGCATCTGTAGAAACGGTCAATGTGCCATCTCCCAACACCTCTAGTTTCATGTGCTGATTATTTTGTTTGGCAAAAATTGACACTCGACGAACAGCTAATTCAAATGCTGCACGATCTACCTCAATAGTTGATGATACTTTCTTTGGAATAATTTGTTGGTAATCTGGAAACTGTCCATCAATCAACCGTGATGTTAATTGTGTATTTCCAACCGTAAACATTACTTGGTTTTCTCCAATAGTCACTCGAACTGTGTCAGCTCCAGCTGCCAATCGATCAGCTTCAAATACTGCCCGCACAGGAATAACACATTTCTTTTGTTCGACAGATGCCTCTAGTTTCAAAGATTTTTCTGAAAGCCTATATGAATCTGTTGCCGCCATACGCAATTCTGCTTTATCTGCTCCAAAATACACTCCTGCCAGAATTGGACGAGAAGAATTTTCTTGTGCAGAAAAGGCTACCTGATTTACCGCAGAGCGGAATACTTTTGAATCAAGGGTTAATTTCACCCCACTATCGACTGTTGCAATTTGTGGAAACTCGTCAGCCGAAATCCCCTTTATCTTTGTTTTTGAAGATGAAGATTTTATCTCAAGTGTTACTCCGTCTGTCGCCGTTAACTCGATATCATCATCCTTCCCAAGAAGCGATGCGTATGAAGTTAGTATTTTAGCGGGAACAGTAATCGCTCCTTCGTTTTTTACCATTGCTTCACAAGAAGTAGCAATTGATAATTCTAAATTCGTTGCATAGAAGTTTACCTTCTTCCCTTCTGCTCGAATTAATATGTTACCAAGCACAGGAAGCGTGTTTTGTCCTGCCACTGCTCGTGACACGGTTTTAAGTGCTTCCAGTAACGAATCCTGTGAAATTACAACTTTCATAATAGATAAATATACAATACATTGGAATTTTGAGGGCTTTTGAGCAATATGTCAAAATATTTCTTCTTTCTCTTATAGGAAAAATCAAAACAATCCATTATTGATTAATCTCCTCTTCTTCTCTATAATTTAATATGTAAAAAAACTTCATGGACGAACTCCCCATACTACTGTTATTGCTCCTCCTATCAGGATTCTTTTCAGGAGCAGAAATCGCACTTTTTTCGCTCGGACCGGAAAAAATTCAAGCATTAAAGAATACTGCTAAAACCGAAAAACAAAGAAGAAAAATCGAAAGACTTGAAGCCATAAAAGCAGATTCCAATAAGCTATTGGTCACTATTTTGATTGGAAATAATGTTGTAAATGTAGCAGCTAGTTCTATGGCAACACTTGTCGCCATGAGATTTGCTACCAATTTGGGAGGAGAAATGAGCACGAATACTATTATAGGATTGGTAACAGGAGTCATGACTTTTTTAATTCTCGTCTTTGGGGAAATTACTCCCAAAGCACTGTGCCACCGGTACGCACTCAAATTCTCACTTATTGCTGCGCCAATTATTAAAGTATTAGAAATACTCCTCTACCCTATAGTAGTACCTATTGCGGCACTTACAGGGAAATTCACAGGAAATAAAAAAAGCCACGGATTAAGTGAAGAAGAATTAAAAGCCGCTCTCGAACTTTCAGAACGCGAAGGAGGAATTAAGTCCACCGAACGTGAATTAGTAGAAAATGCGCTTGATTTTGATGAACACTCTGTAGAAACAATCATGACGCCAAGAAGTAAAATTTTTGCACTAGCAGATAAAACTTCCGTTCCAGAGGCCTTACCAATAATTGCCAAAGAGCTGTATTCTCGTATTCCAATTTTTCACGAGTCTCTTGATGAAGTCGTAGGAGTTCTTCGAGTGCAATCATTAATCGAAGAAATGCTGAAGCCTTATTTTAAAAAGAAAAACTTAGCGAACCTCTCTCTCCTCTCTCCATTCCGAGTACCGAGAACAATGAAGATTGATACGCTTTTGCGAGCCTTTCAAAAAGAAAAACAACACCTTGCTTTTGTGCACGATGAACATGGAGGGCTTATTGGATTGATTACTTTAGAGGATGTTGTAGAGGAAATTTTTGGAGAAATAGAAGATGAAGAAGATGCAGAACACATATTCATTCGAAGAAGTGGTCGATATGACTTTCAATGTGATACCGAGATTGAACTCGAACAAATTGAAAAATTTCTTGCAGAAGAATTACCCGATGAATTTGGGAAATCAAAAGCACGACTTCTTCCTTGGAGCCTAGAAGAAGAAAATTCAACTCTTGCTTATTTTTTATTAGAAAAACTAGAACATTTTCCTAAAGTAGGAGAAACCCTCAATCTCACTGCAGAAGATCATTTGTTTATTTTTCGAATTGAAAAAACTGATGAGGAACGAATCGAATCTGTACTCCTTTCCATCAAGGCTATTTAATACAACACCAACTCGCTACATCACGCGCCAGTCGATCTAATTGTTCTGGATTATATTCTGCTGACGATCTCAACCATATAATTTCCATAAGCTCTCTCAATCCCGCTGCTAACCGGGAATTTTTTGACTGTTCTTTTCGAAGAGATTCTAATCGTATTGTCGCAGAAAACCTATCTGCTACCACAACTAATCGACTCCAGTCAGCAATTTTTGCACGTAGCGCTGGATGACTTATTTCTGCCAAAAAGGCTGGATCTTTCCCCACTGCGGGAACTTCTAGAGCCGTAATCGCGTCTGCTGCTGGTTTATGAGAAAGAGAAAAAAGAGCCAATATTGTTAAACTCGGAATTTCATGATTAATAAGCCATGAAACAAAAGGGATAAGCTCAATTGGTATAGTTTTAATTACCTCTGCTAACTGATGGTCATGCACTGTTGATTTTTTCTCATCTTTGCGCACCGCAGCCAATCGAGCTTGCGCTGCAGAAATTCGTGCGGCTATTTGTTCTGAAGTTTCCTCTGAACCTTCTGTAACATTCCCCATCAAGAGATCATCGAGTCCGCCCGTTTGTTCTACTGCCATGTTTGTTTTGGGAAAGTGACGTAATTTTTTCAGAAATCTATCAAAAAAGCAATCTTCGAAAAAAAATATGCTTGAAAACAAAAAAATCTCCGTCACCGTGACAGAGATCTCTTTTTTTTTGAGTGGAAAACTATGCTGAAACAATATTTACAAATGTTTTCTCATAACGACGTCCATCAAAACGTATAATTGCTTTATTTGAGAACTCTACACGTCCACTCTCAAGAGCAAACAATGTGAAGTCTTTTCCAAGTCCAACATTAATACCAGGACGGAACTTTGTTCCTTTCTGACGAATTAATACTTCTCCTGCAGAGACTGCTTCCCCACCAAACCGTTTTACACCACGGCGCTTGGCATTGGAATCTCTACCATTCTTGGAACTACCACCAGCTTTCTTGTGTGCCATTTGAGTGAGTTTATTTCGTCGGGATTGTAAGAAGTACTGAGCGCTTGTCAACTTTTATTTACCATCATTTTTTCGAAATTTGCTTCACGATTCGGTTCACCGTCTCCTCTATGCTCAAATCAGTATTATCAATCTCATATCCAGCCTTTACTTTATTCGTAATCATATGAACAAAACGAGCAGCATCTTCACCATAGACCCGATTTCTTTTGGATTCCCTCGTAATACATATCTCCACGCTACTTACCAACGTAAAAATTTGAACATCTTCATTTATTTTTTGTTCCAAATCATCAATTTGTTCCTGATAATAAAAACAACCGTCAATTATAAATGATTTTTCGCTCTCCTGAAGCAAGTGAGAAACAATTTCATTTGAGATGAGATAATTTCCTACGGGGATCCCATCTCCTTTATCCAAGTTGTTTTCTTCGAGAATGCGGTCTATTGATACGTATTCTGCACACATCTGTTCTGCGAGAATTTTGGACACAGTTGTTTTCCCAACCCCTAATGCGCCACGAACAATTATTATTTTCCTCATTCTCTCTACGCTATAAACTATAGACTCTAAACTATTAACTAAAACCTTACTCCTCAACTCTTTTCACAACAGCTCCAAGCGCCTCCAAGTTTTCTGGGAATTTCTCATATCCACGATTAATATATTGAACATTTGAAACACGCGTTTTTCCTTCTGCGGCCAAACCGGCCAAAACCATTGCTGCACCTGCTCGCAAGTCCCAACTCTGAACCGTTGCTCCACGCAAAGGTGTCGGGCCAACTATTCGTGCCTGATGAGGATTCATTTGATGTATTGTGGCGCCCATTTTCTCAAGTTCCTGTAAATAGGTGAGACGATTTTCAAAAAGTGTCTCAAATATCATCGATTCCCCTTCACACTGAGTCAAAAGAACTCCAAATGGAGACTGAAGATCTGTCGAAAATCCTGGGAAAATAGCCGTTTGCAATTTTGGCAACGCCGTAAGTTTTTTGGGGGTTGTAACACGCAATGAGTTATCCAACAGCTTGAATTGTCCTCCAACACGCTGAAATGCGCCGTAAAAACTCAAGAGTTCTCGATGACAGACATTTTTGATAAGTAAATCCCCTCCTGCCAAAGTAGCAGCAAGTGCATACGTCCCAACCAACAGTCCGTCTGAAGGAATAACGAATTCTCCTCCATGTAAATGCTTTCCTCCGTAGATGGAAAGACTATGTGTCGCCACACCGGTAATCTTGGCTCCCATTTGCTGGAGCATGCGAACCGTGGCGACTACATGTGTTTCGGCTGCAGTAAAAAAGAGCTCGGCTGCTTCATCGCGTCCCGCACAGAATAAAGCTAAATTCTCAGTTGCTGTCACAGAAGCTTCTGAAAAGAGAACTGAATTATTTTCATATTTTGGACGTGCAAAGCGAACAGTAATTTTTTCTGGCGTTTCATCAACAAAAGCACCCAATGTTTTGAAGGCGTCTAAGTGAGAAGCATTTGATCGAGCTCCAATAACACATCCTCCTGGAAGCGGAATTGATACTTCATTAAAACGTGCTAATAAAGGCCCCAACATCAAAATAGTCGCACGCATTTTTTTTGCCTTGCGGCATTCAAGCAGTTTGTCAGGAGATAAATCTTTTGCTTTCACAGAAACCGTTCGTGCTGCGAAATCACGTGATACTTCCGCTCCGATGTATTCAAAAATTTCGAGCAAAGTCGCAACATCTGAAATCTCTGGCACGTTTCGAAAAATACATTCATCTTCTGTCAAAAGTGCCGCACATAACATGGGCAATGTCGCATTCTTCGCCCCAGGAACAGTTAATTCTCCGTGTAATTCATGTCCTCCTTCTACGTCAAAGTATGCATTTTTTTTGGGAACATTTGGACGATCCTCTGAATCAGAGAACGTGATCAAATCATCTCCTCCAAGTGCAAATAACTTAAGGACTACCTCTTCTCCATTGGGAATAGACGTACCTGAAATCCAGTTGTGCACCGACTGACGTTGCACTCCCAGATGATCTGCTAATCCCGACGGTGTCCAACGTTTCTCTTCCATCCATTCTCGCAAATCTGTTTCAAATGAAATCTTCATCTTTTGACGCATTTAAAAAATATATCATCAAAATTATCGGAAGTTTTTACGGAAGTGTCAAATGTTTTGTGACAAAAACTCCTCTGCGTACTTATCGGTCATTCCTGCGATAAAATCTGCAATCTTAATTTCAATTGAATCCGTTCCCTCCTGTAAATATGCTGGCAAAATATCGGGGCGTGTTTCAAGTAACAAAAACAATTGATCAATTATTTCGGCGCCATGCTCTGTCTGAACTTTTACATCTGGGGAAGAATAATAATTATCAAATAGAAAATTCTTCAGTTGTAAAAACTCTGTCCGCTGCTCATCAGTAAACCCAATTTCTCCTGTTGATAAAAGGGCACGTGAGTTGGTAACAAATCCAGAAATCAGATTCCGTAATACGCCACGCACCACAGATGAACGATCTTCTCCCCTTTCAGATAAAACTCGCGCCACCAAGGGAACGTTCTGTAAATCTGATAATTGGAAAAAATTTCCTCTCACTCCATCTTCTAGATCTGCCGCCAAATAAGCGATTTCATCGGCTACATTCACCAACTGTGACTCCAAAGATCCCGCTTGAAATTCTTCATCTGGACGATCAAAAAATGTTTTGTGCTTATCCATTCCTTCTCGCACTTCTCGGGTTAAATTAAGTCCTTGAAATGATGGATATCGTCTCTCAAAAACATCCACAATACGAAGTGATTGCTCATTATGTTCAAATCGTTTCCCATAACGTCGTAATTCTTTATCCAATGCTTCTTCTCCAGCATGACCAAACGGTGGATGTCCTAAATCATGTGCCAAGGCAATTGATTCGGACAAATCTTCATTTAATTCTAATTGTCGCGCCAAATCCCGAGAAATTTGTGAAACTTCCAATGTGTGCGTTAATCGATTTCGAAAATGATCTCCATGCGCTGGGGAAACGACTTGCATTTTCCCTGCCAAACGACGAAAAGCGGTAGCGTGTAAAATACGATCTCGGTCTCGCTGAAATGGACTTCGATCAGGATCAACTGCTTCCATATGCTTTCTCCCTAATGATTCTGCGTTTTTTTGAGCAAATTCACATAATCCCGCATCAAGCCGAGCATTCACATTAGCGCCATCAATATTTGCAGCCATACAGAAGGATGGTACACTGTTCAATGAAAATGAGCGAAAAAAATTTCGGATTCGATCTCAATGGACGCGAACATGTTTCTATTGATGAACTACGAAGCCTTTTTTTGAAAGAAAGTGCCGCACCATTTCCAACAAGAAGCCTTGAAACTTCAATGAAATTTTGCCAAACAATTGATGAATGATTTCATTCTTCCTCTCCCCGATGGAATTTCTCCTCCAACTTGGTGGGAGAAAATTTTTCCTGAATGGATGATTGTCGCTGCACACGACATTGTTTCCTTTGTGCATGAAAATATTATTTGGGTTTTTCTCCTTGGAGTTGTGATCTTACTTATAAAATTTTGGTATGACTCAGAACGCAGAAAATTCCTACAAATTAAAAAATTATGGACATTCACGCTCTTTTTCTTGTCAAAAAGACTCATGATGATTCCACTCATAATAACCTTTTCTCGTCGTGGTGGGGAATTGTCGAACAAAAAAGTTGAACAACTTTTGGAATTAAGAAACGAATGTCGTTCTGTTTCTTTGCGAAAAAACCCAAAAGAGCGACTGAACCGAGAAAAAAAAATATCACTCGCCCTCTTTCATTTTTTCCAAGAATTAGAAACAAAAAAACAACTCACAAAAGGAAGTTCTCTGGCACATTTTGCTGAAGATCTAGAGTTCATTGATAAAAAACTTGTAGAACTCCAACTCGCCTACAATCATGAGGCACGACGCTGGAATGCTGGACGAAACTTGGCCAAAAAACTTCTCGGGCTTCCTACTCATACTCTCTTTAAAGAATGATTTGGAATGCTGATCCGGTTGCTTTTTCTATCGCAGAATTCGATGTTCGATGGTACGGACTTGTCTATGCTCTCGGATTTTTCTTTTGTGACTGGGCTGGATGGCAACGCATCCGTGGACACGGGGAAATGGACAAAAAAACATGGGAAGGATTTATGCTGGGAGTTTTTATTACCGGCGTTATCGGAGGAAGGCTTGGAGAATTTTTATTTTACCAAACCGATGTCCTTTTCTCTGATCCTCTAGAAGTGTTGAAAATTTGGCATGGTGGAATGTCAATTCATGGTGGAATTATCAGCACAATCCTCTGGATCTTCTTTTGGGGAAAATCACACAAAGTCTCTCCCCTCCTCCTCGCCGATGCACTCGCCCTTCCTCTGGCTGTTATTCTTATCTTTGGACGCTTGGCAAACTGGATGAATGGCGAACTCTGGGGACGACCGACAGGAACTGACTGGGGCGTCATTTTCCCTCATGTAGACAATATTTTGCGTCATCCAAGTCAATTTTATGAATCAGGAAAAAAT
>Ga0307988_1000449_pt1 | contig 28897 bp, 28 predicted proteins | sample EllFjometagen183_FD_203166 | JGI IMG/M metagenome (GOLD analysis project Ga0307988, IMG submission 203166) | Marine microbial communities from Ellis Fjord, Antarctic Ocean - #183 | ecosystem: Environmental > Aquatic > Marine > Unclassified | place: Southern Ocean | collected 2014-10-08 | reverse complement strand
CTCCCTCCCGATCAAGGAGAAGATTCCAAAGGAAAGTTACCGCAGGGGAGACAGAATGCGGGCCTTGATCATAGATGTTCTTTATGAAACCCGGGGACCCCAAATTATTCTTTCGCGAACCCATCCTGATTTTTTGACCGCTCTTTTTAAAACTGAAGTGCCTGAAATTAGTGAAGGAATCGTTAAAGTCATGGGGGCGGCCCGAGAGCCTGGCGTACGCGCGAAATTCGCCGTGGACTCCCTTGAGTCCGACATTGATCCGGTGGGCGCATGTGTGGGGGCCAAAGGCTCCAGAGTGGGGGGCGTCGTCAAAGAGTTGCGGGATGAAAAAATCGACGTGATATACTGGCATTCCGATCCAGTGCAATTTGTCTGCAACGCATTGGCGCCTGCGGAGATATCCAGGGTGATCATGGATGAAGAGAATAAATCCATGGAAGTGATCGTGCCGGATGAATTCCTTTCCATCGCCATTGGAAAACGCGGACAGAACGTAAGGCTTGCGGCAAAACTCACCGGATGGAATTTGGATGTGGTCAGCGAAGCGCATTACAGCGCCGTCATGAGCAATGGATACGACACGCTGATGGCCATTTCCGGAGTGGGGCAGAGCATGGCGGACACCTTATATGAGCACGGGATTTATTCCATAGAAAAAATCGTTGATTCATCCATTGATGAGTTGAGCGAGATCAAAGGCATTGGGAAAGAGAAGGCGGCGTTTTTAATCGATTCCGCTAAAGAGGCGATTTTAGCGCGTGATCGTGAAACATTAAACGAAGATTCAGATGGGGGAGGAGATGGCAAAGATCAGGATATATGAACTTGCCAAGATTTTTAATATGACGAATAAGGAGTTGCTTGGGAAGCTTGATGAATTGGGCATTGAAGATATAAAAAGCCACATGAGTTCCCTTGACGATGATGTCGTCGAAAAGGTCAAAGCAATTTTTTTCAGCGCCAGACCTGAAAAAATAGAGGAAGTCAGGGTGAAACCGACGGTGATCCGACGGCGAAAAAAAATTGTTTCTGAAGAACTTGTGCAAGAAGAGATTAACGTGGCCGATCCAGCGCCTTTGGAAGGCATTGGCGAAGAAAAAACCGATGTGGCAAAGACTCCGCCAGGGCCTCCTTCGATTCCCTCTCCCCCGGAACCGGAAAAGCCCCAAGAGGCTTCTGAGAAAAAAGACGTTGCGGCGGATGTCAGAGAAGAGACTCCGAAAAAGGCGACCAAAGCCCCTGGAAAAAAAGGCCGAAAAAGGGTCGGGAAAGGGTCGTCGGCTAAAATTATAAAGCCGGCTCCTCCTGAGGAGGCCGAAGCGCCGTTGTCTCCAGATGAAGAATTGGACGACGCCCCAGCCGCCAAAACAGAGGCTAAAACGGATGTCGCAGCCGATGCCAAAGCGGCCGCCAAACCAGATGTGAAAACGGCCGCCAAGGCGGATGTCAAACCAGATGTCACCGCCGATGTGGAAAAAACGGTCGCCAAGGCGGATATCAAAGCGGGCGACACACCCGATGGCGCGCCAGAGGACCGCTCTTCCGACGTCATGACAGATAAAGATTCCCCATCAGACGCCCCGCCTAAGGCCAAAGCGGACCAAAAATCTGATGAGAAGAAAGAGACTAAAAAAGAGGACAAAAAAAAGCCTCGGAAAAAGTCCGCCACAGACGTTGTGAAACCCACGGCAAAGAAAAAGAGAAAAAAAGGGGATGCTCCGGCAAAAATTATAAAGCTTCCGACGTCCCCCCCGGAAACATCCCGTTCAAAAGATGAGACGGGCAAAGAGACGACCTCTTATCGCAGATTCCCCAGAAAACAGACGCAAGTCAGGGATCAGTCACATAATCTTGGACCGAAGAAAACAGTCGCCGCGCCAAAAGCGGACGACGCTTCGGCCGGAAAAAAAGATAAGAAAAAAGTAAGCAAAGTTTCCGAAGATAAAAAATTTCTTAAAAAGAAGATTTCGTTTAAGAAAAAGTCGGTGATCGAAGATCTGAAGGTGTATTCCGGCAAGCGCCGGAGCCGAAAACCCCGGGGTGGCAGGAGGGGCAGAGCCGTGAGGGGGGAAAAGACGGAGATCACGACCCCAAAGGCCATCAAGCGCCGATTGAAAATTGATGAAACCATCATTCTTTCGGATCTCGCGAAACGGATGGGGGTCAAGGCCAATGAAATGATCGGGGCGTTGATGAAAATGGGGGTGATGGTCACCATGAATCAATCCCTGGATTTTGAAACCGCCGTTATTGTGGCCGCTGAATTCTCTTATGAACTGGAAAAGGCCTCCTTTGTGGAAGAAAATTTCATTGAAATTGAAGAGACCAATCCCGAAAAATTGATCCCAAGATTGCCGGTTGTCAGCATCATGGGGCATGTCGATCATGGAAAAACATCATTGCTTGATGTGATACGAAAATCCAGAATAACGGAGACAGAGACCGGCGGAATCACTCAGCACATCGGCGCGTATCATATTTCCACCAAGAGTGGACAGATTGTCTTTTTAGACACTCCCGGGCATGAAGCGTTCACCGCGATGAGATCCAGAGGGGCGAAGATCACCGATTTTGTCGTGTTGGTGGTGGCGGCGGACGACGGAGTCATGCCGCAAACCGTGGAAGCCATCAATCATGCCAAAGCCGCCAATGTCGGCATCATTGTGGCCGTCAATAAAATTGACAAGCCGGGAGCGAATGTGGAACGGGTTCAGCGGCAACTGGCCGAAGCCGGGCTTGTCCCTGAGGAATGGGGAGGGGACACCGTTTTTGTCAAGGTCTCCGCAAAAGAGAATATCGGCATTGGAGACCTGCTGGAAATGATTATTCTCCAGGCTGAAATCATGGAGCTTAAAGCCAATCCCGATAAAAAAGCGTTGGGGCGCGTTGTTGAGGCGAAGATTGATTCCGGCCGGGGACCTGTGGCCACGGTTCTCATACAGGACGGGACGCTTAAAACAGGAGATTCCGTGGTATGCGGGGCTCACTACGGCAAAGTGCGCGCCATGATTGATGACCGGGGCGTTCATATTGATTTGGCGGGGCCGTCCATCCCCATTGAAATTTTGGGCCTTTCCGGGGTGCCCAACGCCGGGGATGATTTGGTGGCCGTCGCCACTGAAAAGGACGCCAAACAGATCAGCCTTCACCGGGAAATGAAGCAGCGTTCCACCGAGCTTGGAAAGATGGGTCGCGTCACCCTTGAAAAGCTGTTTGAAAAAATGGAGGAAGGGGATGTCAAAGATCTTAATCTCATATTGAAAGCGGATGTTCAGGGTTCCATTGAAGCGATTCAGGACTCTTTGCGCAAACTTTCCGAAGAGAATAAAGAGGTGAAGATCCAGATTGTTCATTCGGCCACCGGTGGAATCACTGAATCGGATGTTTCCCTTGCCACGGTTTCCAATGCCATCATCATCGGATTTAATGTCAGGCCAAGCGGCAAGGTCGCCGCCATGGCCGCCGAAGACAGTGTGGACGTACGGTATTACAATATCATTTACAATCTTATTAAAGATATAAACAACGCCATTTTGGGAATGATGGATTCGACGTTTGAAGACCGGACTCTGGGAAGAGCCACGGTGAGAGAAGTCTTTCATGTTCCAAAATTGGGATCCATCGCGGGATGTTATGTGACTGAAGGAAAAATTCAGCGCGGCGGGCTTGTCCGGCTTTTGAGGGATGGAATCGTTTTGTACGAGGGAAAAATATCTTCTCTGAAACGGTTTAAAGATGACGCCAAAGAGGTCCAAAACGGTTATGAATGCGGTTTGGGCATTGAAAATTACAATGACCTCAAGGTGGACGACGAGTTGGAATGCTACTATGTTGAGGAAATCAGGCCGCAATTAAAATAGGTTGAAAATGGTCGTTAAATGGGGCCGGGCTGAAATAACAGACATGGAAATGGAGAGGATTAATTTATTATGAGCTTTACGCGCGCAGATAAGGTGAGCGGACTTATAAAAAAAAGTCTCTGTGATATGTTGCAAAAAGAGATCAGTGATCCCCGCCTGAAGTTAGCGACCATCACCGGTGTGAAAATGTCTCCGGATTTAAGGCTGGCCAACGTCTATTTTGCCATTTCCGGAGGAGAAAAAGCCAAAAAAGAGGCGGTCGGCGGCTTTAAAAGCGCCTATGGATTTATAAAAAAAAAGATGGCCCAGCGTTTGGGTCTGCGATATATGCCGGACATTCGATTCTATTATGACGAATCATTCGATTACGCCGCGCGCATAGAAGGACTTCTTGATTCCGTCAAAACATCCGATGAATAAAATTATTGAATTATTGAAAAATTGCCGGCATGTTTTGGTTGTGTCCCACATAAATCCAGACGGAGACGCCGTGGGGTCCATGATGGCTTTGGGGATGGCTCTGGAGAGTCTGAATATAAAAACGACCCTTTTAAATGAAAGCGCCATTTCTGATCAGTATTCTTTTTTGCCGAAAATTGAAACGATGGTCCGCTCAATTGGCGATGTCCGGGAATATGACGCCGCTGTTGTTTTGGATTGCGGGGAGATGGAGCGGGTTGGAAAATCCGCGGCCGCCATCGGGCGCATTCCACTGGTGGTGAACATTGATCATCATGTCACCAACACCATGTTTGGCGATTATCGAATCATCGACGCAAACGCATGCGCCACGGCGGAGATTCTCTTTCATCTGATAACAGAAATGGACGTTCAGATCAATAAAGAGATCGCCACCGCCATTTACACCGGCATTCTTACCGACACCGGTTCATTCCGTTTTTCAAACACAACGGCGTCCGTGTTTGATATTTGCGCAAAAATGGTGGGCTTCGGGGCTGATCCGGCTGAAATAGCCGAGAATATATACCAGACCCACTCCTTTGCCCGAGTTAAATTATTGAAATTAGCCCTTGAATCCATTGAACTGTTGAACGACAAACGGATCGGTCTGATGAGAATCACCCGGGATATGATTGAAAAAGCCGGCGCCAGCCCCCATGATATGGATGGTTTCATTGATTACCCGAGGGGGATTAAGAATGTCGAAGTGGCGGCGCTAATCAAAGAGTTGGACGGCGGCCGCCCTGGGGACGCTCCGTTTTATCATGTCAGCTTGAGATCCTCTGGAAATGTCGATGTGGCGGCGTTTGCCTCCCAATATGGAGGCGGGGGCCACGCTCGGGCCGCGGCGTTCGATTCCAATTCCAGCGTGTCTGATTTGAAATCCATGATTTCGGGTCTATTGTAAAAAATCATCTGGTGTAAAAAATCATCTGGTGTAAAAAATCATCTGGTGTAACAGATCATCTATTGTAAAAAATTATATGCCTGAAAAAGAAAAAAATGGCGTCGTCGTTATTGACAAGCCGGAAAACATGTCATCGGCGCAAGTGGTCGCCAGGGTAAAACGGATTTTTGGCGTGGCCAAGGCCGGGCATACCGGAACCTTGGACCCCATGGCCACCGGGGCGATGATATGTTGCCTCAATCGCGCGACGCGGCTGTCCAGATTTTTTTTGAGCGGAACCAAGACCTATGACGGGGTTCTTCTCCTGGGAGTGGAAACAGACACTCAGGATGGCGACGGTAAAATCGTGTCAACCGGAAGCGTCTCTGATATATCAGAAAATGACATCATTTCTGAATTTAAAAAATTCGAAGGCTGGATTGACCAGGCTCCGCCGGTTTACTCGGCGTTGAAGCATCTCGGAGTTCCCCTTTACAAGTGGGCCAGACAAGGCGCGCCAGTTCAAAAACCCCCGAGACGCATTCACATTGATTGCATCAAGATTCTGGGGATTGATTTGCCCACCGTCGATTTCAGGGTCTCATGCTCCTCTGGGACATATATCCGATCCCTGTGCTCGGATGTGGGAAAAGCGCTGGGATGCGGCGGGCATTTAAAGAGATTAAGACGGATAGAATGCGGCGGCTTTGACATTGGGGAGGCCATCACGCTGTCTGAGCTTGAGGCCGAGCGTGAAAAAGGCGGGGAATTAAATGGGGTGGATGACCGAATCATCGGCATGGCGGAGGCCTTGCGGGGCATGTCATTCCATAGAGCCGACCTGTTTTTGCTTGAAAAAATAAAAAATGGCGTAAAATTGGTTGAAGGGGATATTCCAGAGGATGCCGCGTTGCCGGAAGAGACGTTTTTAAAAGTGGTCGATCGTCAAAATAATCTCGCCGCTGTCCTTGAAAAAGCCGCGCATGGGAATAGATACGGTTACTGTTGCGTGTTTTGATTTTTTTTCACGACCCATTCAAATTAGTTCTTGTTTGTCAAGACGTTTCAAGATATGTACAACCCTATGGGAATTTAAAAAAAAAGGAATTTAAAAAGAATAAAAAAATTTGATATTCCGTTTTCTTAATATAAAAGGAGGTAATAAAGACAGTGGTTTTTGCAACAGAGGATAAAAAGAAAATTATTGAGGAATTTAAGCTCCATGAAACCGACACGGGCTCTCCAGAGGTTCAGATCGCCCTTTTATCAAAACGGGTGTCATACCTTACCGAGCATTTGAAAATTCACAAAAAGGACCATCATTCCAGAAGGGGACTTTTGATGCTTGTCGGCAGACGGCGACGGCTTCTTAATTATGTGAAAAGCAATGATATTAAACGATATCGAACGATCATCGGAACGCTTGGACTCAGAAGATAAAAAAATCGGTTTTAAAATAAAAATGACTTGACGCGTCGTTTTTTTAAACAGCGCCTCATGCGGCATAACGTATTTTAACGCTGATTTTAGCGTAACTGCGCAGTTTCAGCTTCGTTCGATTTGCAGGCAAGTCAGGAGATAAAAGAGTATGGAAAAGATATTAGAAGCGATGGTTGGGGAAAAAACCATCAGCATACGGACCGGAAAACTCGCGAAACAGGCGTCGGGATCCGTGGTGGTTCAATGCGGCGAAACGGTTGTTCTGGTCACGGTGGTTTCTGCGAATTCGGAAAGAGACATTGATTTTTTGCCCCTGTCTGTTGAATATCAGGAAAAGATATACGCGGCGGGACGCATACCCGGAAATTATTTCAGACGTGAAATCGGACGACCCAGTGAAAAAGAGACATTGACCGCCCGTCTCATTGATCGACCCATCCGGCCGTTGTTTCCTAAAAAATACAGGTATGAAACACAGGTGATCGCCACCGTGCTTTCCATGGAAACTGAAAATGATCCTGATATTCTGGCCATGATCGGAGCTTCCGCCGCTTTGGAAATATCCAATATACCCTTTGACGGACCCATCGCGGCTGTTCGGGTGGGTCGCAAAGACGGTGAATTTATAGCCAACCCCTCCATAGAGGAGTGGAGTTCATGCGATATAAATATTATTGTCGCGGGATCCAAAACCGGGGTGGTCATGGTGGAAGGCGGCGGCAATGAAGTCAGCGAAGAGGAAATGCTGAATGCGATCTTTTTCGGCCATGAAGCCATGCAACCGATTATTGACATGCAGGTGGAATTGAAAAAAACCGCAGGCGTTCCAAAAAAGGAATTTGTCGCTCCTGAAAAAGATCAGAGTCTGGCGGACGTGGTTTATGAAAAAGCCTTTTCACGGTTCAAAGAAGCCACATCGGTTCAGGGAAAAATGGAGCGCCATGAGGCCGTTCGAGCTGTGAAACATAGTGTTTTAGATGAGCTTGGGGAAGATTTTTCGGGCCGAAAGAGCGAAGTTTACGAAATATTCAGCGATATGGAAAAGAAGTTATTGCGGGATATGGCGTTGGACGAGGGGCTTCGAATTGATCAGCGAAAATTTGATGAGGTGCGTCCCATTTCATGCGAGACCGGGGTGTTGCCCAGACCCCATGGAAGCGCCCTTTTTACCAGGGGAGAAACCCAGGCTCTGGCTGTTTTAACCCTTGGTTCGGGTCCTGACGAGCAACGTGTGGAGACATTGAGCGGAGAAGAGATGCGCTCCTTTATGCTTCATTACAATTTCCCTCCTTTTTCAGTGGGCGAAGTCAAACGGATGGGGGGGCCAAGCCGGAGAGACATTGGCCACGGAGGTCTGGCCACACGGGCCATCGAAAAGGCGCTCCCGGAAAAAGAGGATTTTGATTACACCATACGGATCGTCTCCGAGGTTCTGGAGTCCAATGGATCGTCATCCATGGCCACCGTATGCGCCGCCAGCCTGGCTTTGATGGATGGAGGCGTTCCTTTAAAGAATCCGGTTTCAGGAATCGCCATGGGCCTGATCAAAGAGGGGGAAAAGTTTGTGATCCTCTCGGATATTCTGGGCGATGAAGATCACATGGGCGATATGGATTTCAAAGTGGCTGGAACCACAGATGGCATCAACGCCCTTCAGATGGATATAAAGATCAATGAGCTACCCAGAGATATTCTGGAAAAAGCCCTTGAACAGGCGCGTCTTGGCCGGAAACATATACTGGATGTCATGATTGGCACACTGAAAGAACACAGGGATGAAATATCCCCCTATGCGCCTAAAATTATATCCATAAAAATCAATCCGGATAAAATACGCGAAATAATCGGCGCGGGCGGAAAGACCATCCGTTCCATTCAAGCGGAGAGCAACACGCGAATCGAAGTGGATGATTCCGGCATTGTAAAGATCGCCGCCGCCAATGAAGAGGAAGGGAAAATAGCCCAGGGCATGATCAATGATATTGTTCGGGAGCCGGAAGTGGGCGAGATATACGAAGGCCCGGTCATGAAAGTGACTGATTTTGGGGCGTTTGTTCAGATCATTCCTGGAAGGGATGGGCTGGTCCATATTTCCCAGTTGGCGGCCCATCGGGTAAAAAAGGTGACGGATGTCGTCAACGAGGGCGACGTTATAAAGGTCAAGGTGCTTGAGGTTACCCGGGACGGCAAAATTCGTTTAAGTCACAAGGCTGTTTTGGAAGACAACGAAAAAGCATGAATGAATCCATAGCCCAGAGAACCACTCTGAAAAATGGCGTCAAAATTGTGACCAAAACCATTCCCCATGTGAGATCGGTCTCCATGGGGATATGGGTAAACACAGGGGCCAGGGACGAAGCGCGTTGCGAAAATGGCCTTTCCCATTTCATTGAGCACATGATTTTCAAGGGGACAAAGAATCGGACGGCGCTTGAAATTGCAAAGGAATTTGACGCCATTGGGGGGCACACCAATGCCTTTACCGCCATGGAGAACACGTGCTATTACGCAAAGGCGCTGGATACCCATCTGGATCGAATGGCCGATACCCTTTCGGACATTTTTTTAAATTCCCTCTTTGATGAACATGAGATTGACAAAGAACGGGATGTGATATTTCAGGAAATAGGACTGACCGAAGACAACCCTGAAGACTACATTCATCTGTTGTCCAACCAGGTTTACTGGGGAGACACCCCTTTAGGCCGCTCCATTTTAGGAACTCCTGAAAATATTCTTAAATTCAACGGAGTCGCGTTAAAAAAATTTTTCCGAGCGTATTATTACCCTGAACGAATCATTGTTTCCGCTGCCGGCCATCTGGATCATGACCGATTTTTAGACAGGGTCGGCCCTTTTTTTGAATCCATCGCCCCTGCCGATGATCTTTCGACGTCTGAGCGCGTGGTTCCTGAAACCAGACCGGGCGTGACATTGCGGAGCAAAGATCTGGAGCAGGTTCATATCTGTCTGACCACAAGCGGGCTTTCCATCACTGACCCCATGCGTTACGCCTATTCGTTTTTAAACACCATCACAGGCGGCAACATGAGTTCCAGGCTCTTTCAGGAGGTGCGTGAAAAGGCGGGGCTTGCCTATTCCATCTATTCGTTCATCACCTCCTATGTGGACACCGGCATGATGGGGGTTTACACGGCGGTAAAACCGGAGCGGGCCGTGGAATCGGTGGAGATCATATTAAAAGAGTTGAAAAAGATCGCGGATCGCGGTCTGGATGCGGGCGAGATTGCCGACGCCGCACAACACACAAAGGGCGGGTTTCTCCTGGCGTCTGAAAGCGTTGACAACCAGATGGTTCGCCTGGCTCAAAATGAAATGCATTTTGGCCGGGATATTTTAATGCATGAAACCATTGAGAATATAGATTCGGTGGTCATGGATGACGTGGTCGGTTTGGCAAGAGAGCTGTTCATGTTTGATAAAATGGCGTTGACGCTTTTGGGTCCCGCTGAAAACAAAACAGAGTTTGAAAGACTTCTATCGGTTTGAAACAGATGATGAGGCAGTTGAAACGGTTATGAATTCTGAAAGTTTGTCGCGGCGTAAAATTTTTCAAACCGGTTTTTCGGTGGAAACGATTTCGTTGTATCTTTTGTGTATGGGACTCAATGACGCCGGAGGAGCCATATCCACAAAGAATATTCTTGAAATATGGGCGGGCTCCAAAGCCGATTTCGTGGAAAGCATGGATATCCTGTGTGAAAAAAATATTTTGAAGAAGATTATTTCCGAGCTTAAAGACTCCGCTCTTAAAAAACAAGAGAACGCGGTGTATGGATTGATCGACCCGGACGAGTGGAAATTATGATGCGTCGCCCCAGGTTTTTTTAATATATTTTTTGATATATTAAAAAATATATATCCGTCGTTTTATTTTTGAGGATGGATGGGCTATAAACACTCGCAAACACTCGGCGGATCCAGATATGCCTGACGTTTTTTATGCCCACCACACACATCGAATGCCTTAGACAGGCGCCTTAACCCCCCAAATTGCAAACGTATTGTTTTCAGCGAACCCCTTTAAACTTAAGTTGGGGTCGCCGACAGATTCTATTCGGTGAGCTTTGCCAGATTTTATTCGGTGAGCTTTGCCAGGTTTTGTTCGGTGAGCTTTGCCAGGTTTTGTTCGGTGAGCTTTGCCAGGTTTTGTTCGGTGAGCTTTGCCAGGTTTTGTTCGGTGAGCTTTGATAGCGTCGTAAAAAAAAAGATAGCGTCGTAAAAAAAAAGATAGCATCGTAAAAAAATAGCGTCATAAAAAGAAAGATAGCGTCGTAAAAAATCCAATCTACGGCGTTGTCGTGGGTTTTCATTCGTTCGGCATACTAAAAATGTATGGCCCCGCTCCCGAAAAACCACTACGCCTTGGTTGTCGAATTTTTTGACCCATTCACTATTTTGGGTCTATTTTAAAAACCCAGACTTAATAATTTCAGTTGGTTACAAAGTTCAAAAACCTGATTTTTGATTTCTTACGAGCGTATCACTAATTGATAAACTCATGAAAAGTAAAGATATGTTGGGTTGCTTCGCTTAACCCAACCTACAAGCGCCGTAATTAATCAGTATCTGAATTATGCAATGTTGCGTCTGGTTGCAAATTCGATTTTTTACGAACGTATCATTAATTGACAAACTCGTAAAAAGTAAAGATAGGTTGGGTTTCGTCCCTCAACCCAACCTACAAGTTACCGTAATTAATCAGCATCTAAATTATATAATGCTGTGTCTGCTCTCGAATCCGATTTTTTACGAGCTTATCCGCTTTATTCGTCACGTTTTATTCGTTACACTTTATTCGGTGAGCGGGTCGAACCGTTTGATTTACTTTAATCCGATTTCTTCATCCGTAAGATAGCAGGCCGGGTCGGGCGCCCATATATCTCCGGTTGTCGCTTCAGCGCGAACCCTGAAATTTCCGCCGCACACATCAAGCCATTTGCAGGCCGCGCATCTTCCTTTGACATGATTTTTTTTCTCTTTCATTTTCATCATGAGCGGGTCGGATGTGTCTGTCCAGATTTTTGAAAATGGCCGTTCCAGAACATTCCCAAACGTATGATGCCGCCAGAACTGGTCGGCGTGCACGCTTCCGTCCCAACTGACGCACCCGATGCCCCTTCCAGAGCTGTTTCCTTCGTTCATTTCAAGGAGTTTAAGCACATCATCGGTTCGGGGAGAATTTTCTTTTTTCATGCGAAGGTACACATAAGGACCGTCGGCATGGTTGTCCACCGTGAGGACTTCCCTGGGCGTTCCCTTGTCATGCATCTGTTTGGCGCGGTCCATGATGATATCGACGGCTTCCCGGGTTTCATCGGCGGATAAATCATCGTTGACAAGGTTTGATCCGCGTCCCGCATAGACGAGATGGTAAAAGCATACCCTGGGTATGTCCATCGACTCCATGAGATCGAATAAATTCGGAATTTCAAAGGAGTTAAACCGGTTGATTGTAAATCTTAAACCGACCTTTATGCCCGCTTCCATGCAATGTTCAATGCCTTTGATGGCGGCGGAAAAAGCCCCTTTCATTCCCCTGAACTTGTCATTGATTCTCTCCATGCCGTCTAAGCTTATTCCAACATAGGAAAGGCCAATCTCTTTGAGATTTTTGGCCACATCTTTTGTGATAAGAGTCCCATTGGTGGATATCACCGCTCGCATCCCTTTTTTCACTGCGTATTCAGCGAGTTGGGGAAGATCTTCACGGATCAAAGGCTCCCCTCCGGAAAAAAGCATCACCGGCGCTCCGAAATCAGAGAGGTCGTCAATGAGGGTTTTTCCCTGGCTTGTTGAAAGCTCATTGCCAAAGTGAATGTTTTTGGCATGGGCATAACAATGGATGCATTTCAGGTTGCATCGCCGGGTCACGTTCCATACCACAACCGGGCGTTTGTCCTTGGAAAATTGAAGCAGATGAGAGGGCAACTCAGATGAGGCTCGTCCGTAACGAAGAGCGTCGGAGGGTTCCACAGTTCCGCAGTAAAGTTTTGAAATTCCTATCATATTATTATTAAATCCGGTTTGGAAACAGCGGGGGCGTTTTTTTTATGCCGCCCATGAAAAAAGGGTGCGTCGCGATATGACACATGGCCATATCGCGACAAAAAAACGCGTCCCAAAGAAAAAATTATTGGCATTTTGCGGGTGATGGCGAATCAGCGGCGTATTTATGCAAATAGGTGTAGATGTTGAGAAGATCTTTTTCGGAAAGCGCGCCCCATTCTTTTTCACAGCCAAAGGCTTTGAACCTTTTTTTGTCAAAAATTCGGTCCCACTGAGACTGAGTTTTATCGCTGGGATTCAACGACGGTTTGGCTTTGGCGATTTCACCCCTTGCATTGCATGCTATAAAGACCTGTCGATAGGTAAATTTTCCTTTTTTGTGATTTCCTTTTTTAGCGGCGAAACATGCGGAGTTCATAAACGTGAATGTCAGGAAAACTCCAAAGATAAATATCACGATTTTCTTTAACATGGTATTTTGCTTCCTCCTTAATTAATTAAAATTAGAATATATATGTCAATTAAAAGACGTTTTTTTTTAATATCTGACGGTCACGGAGGTGTAAAAATCCCAGACCTTGTCAGGCGTGGGGAACACCGCCTGGATGCCGTCCGCCTCGGAAATTTCAACGGGCTCGCCCAACGGGTTTCCGCTTAATGTGTATTTGTAATCATAATATCGGGCGCCAACGGTCACAAACATGTTTCTTCCCACAATGGGCTTGATATAATACCCTTCAAAGACCATGCCTCTGGCCGAGAGTTTGCTGGCCACCAGAGAGTCTTCGGCGCTGGTCATGTTAAACCAGTATTTTGATCCCCAGTTGAATTCAAACCCGATGCGATCATCTTCAAACGCCGGAAAGACCGCCCCCATGTAGATGCTGTAGCCGTCATGTTTTTCCAGTGAATCGGTGGTGAGCATTCCATATCCAAGCAGACTATAGAACGGATGGGTCGAAAGATCCGACGGGTCGGTGTGGCTCCATGAAAGGGAAAGGAACAGATCAATGTCCATGTCCTCGTAAATCGCCGAGGTGTTGGTTCTCAGCAACAGACCCAGCATGTCAACGTCGCCGATGTTGATGTTCCCTTCCATCCTGCTGACTAAATCGGCGGTGTTTTCTTTGATGTGCGTCACCCATTCCTTGTCTACTTCAAGTCCTTTGCCATCATAGATGGGCTCTTCGGTTTTGCTCACCAGGAAGGGGAGAACCATGACGCCTGTGAAACCGTCGGTCAGATTCCAGGCATGGGCGTAGTTTAAGACAAGGCTGGTGGTGTCGTCATTGTACAGGGTGGCGATGAATCCTCCAAATGTCGCGTCTCGAACGTCGTCACTGTCATGGGCCAGGGAGAAGGTGTTTCCCCATCCGCTTTCGAAACCGACCCCATAGCAGAGTTTAAAGGCCGCGCCAGGTATGTTGGTGGCGTCCTCCAGACTGAAGTTCAGAGATATTCCGTCAAATTGCATGTTGATCAGGCTCGCCACCGGAGACCCGCCTTCAAGGCTGTTGTTGGCGTATTCAAGGGGAGGGCCATTTGTCGCTGGTCGGCGGCCCAGGGAAAGATTGATCGGCAGGTTTCCGATGGTTGATTTGTAATTAAAATAGGCCCGTTCCAGACGAATGGAATCTCCATGGGGAAGGCTTGACGTGTTTGAGTCAAGAAAAATATCTCCAAACGACCCGTTGTTTATTTTCAAACCGGAGCTGTCCCCAAACACCTTGTACATGGCCAGGCGACCCGTAAAGCTCAGATTGGAGGTGATTTTCGCCTTCATGTTCATAAAAAATTTATTGGTCCAAATGGTTCCGTCATCCACATTGTATGTTTCTGATTTCGGTATGTCCCCCGCTTCCTGCATGGCTCGTCGTAAAAGAATCGCAAAATCCGTCGGGAGTCCGTCAAATCCAAACCCCTTGATGGACAGGATAAATTTTATCAGGTCCATACCCGGAGGCATTTTGCTCTTCAGGGCTTCTTTAAGGAGAACCCAGAAGGCTTTGCTTTCTTCCAGAGTGGTGGCGGTGCTGCTAAACGATCGAAAATCCGAGCCATCCCTGATAAACGCGTCAAGAAACCACTGGGGCGCCCGTCTCATATCCGTATAGTGTATGGAATCGACCCGGGTTCTAAGCTCGAAGTCGAAAGAGAGTCTGTCCGTGGCGGTGTGAAGCTCGGTCTCATCCAGTCGTTCTCCCATGTACAGAACTTCCTCTTCAAGGGACGCTATTTTTTTCTTGAGCGCGTCAATGGAGGCCTTTGGACTTTGCGTTTCCAGTTTTTCATCCGCCGGTTCTTGAGCCTCTGGTTCTTGAGCCGTTGGCTCTTGGGCCGCCGGTTTTTTAGATATCATTTCTTTGACGGGTTTCAGCAACGGCGCGTAAACATAGCCGATGGCCCTGGCGTCGTTGTCGGCGTTTTGATCCGTGTTGAAGACGGAATACCAGCCATTTTTCAGGGTTCCGGTTTTGACCCGGTCGTTCGGATAAAGTTTTTTGACGATTCGGGATCGGACGTCGGGGGACGTTCTGATGTTGACGGTTCCATGGACCTGGCAGATGTTATGCTCCTGTCCGACGCAGGACGGTTTTGCGCCGGGACCCCTGGAAAGGGAGGAACCCGCGTTGGCTTTCTTGCCGGCGGGTTTCAGCAACGGCGCGTAAACATAGCCGATGGCCCTGGCGTCGTTGTCGGCGTTTTGATCCGTGTTGAAAACAGAGTACCAGTAGTTTTCCAATGACCCGGTTTTGACGCGGTCTCCCCGGTGAAGTTTTTTGACGATGCGGGATTGGGTGGTGGGGGATGTTCTGATGTTGACGGCCTCTTCGACCTGGCAGATGTTATGATCCTGACCCGCGCATGATATTTCCGGATCCCGGATGGATGATTCTTCGGCATGGGCACCCATCATTGGGTAAAACAATAAGGCTATGGACACAATAAAAGGAACGAGGTTTTTCTGTAAATCTGATCTTTTTTTTTGATCCATGGGTTCTCCTGTTTGAATATGTTCCCGGTTTGAATATACTCCCGGTTTGAATATACTCCCGGGTTGACTATTTTTTTGGACAAAACATAGCTTCCCGCTGAAGATGGTCGGCGTTTAATTGTCTTTTTCACTTGGACCGCCCAACGCCATATCGAGATGGCGGGGGAGACATTCAGCGGTTTTTTTTGCTGATTTTATATTGCCAATAATAGAGAAAAATATCGGAATAAGTCAACAAAAATAATTTGGATGAATAAAAAAAACGCTCTTTCCAATGACCGGCGGCCATGGAATTTTTTCAAAAAAATCTTTGCCGCTGGATTTCCTCTCAATCTGGGGAGTCGTTTAGGGTTCGCCCCATAATAAATTTATTTTTCAGCGAACTTTAAGGGCTCGCTGAACAATAAATTTACGTTTTGAGGGCGGATTCATCCTTCCTGGCTCATCATGTATGGATGGGTTATAAAAACTCGGCGGATCCAGATATGCCTGCGTTTTTATGCCTACACATATTCAATGGGTCAGACAGGCGACTTAACCCCCCAAATTGTAAATTTATTATTGAGCGAACCCTAAATAAATCGGCTTCCAGAATGCGGCGCTGTTTTTCGGGCGCCTTTGGCCGGGCCATCCACCGTTGTTTTGCGTCGCCTCGCCATGTCGTGGCGAAGGCCTGAAATTCGGCCGTTTTATCACGAATTTTTTTTTGTCTTGAATTCAGACAAACCGTCTTGATAACTCTTTTTTCCATACCAGTTGATCTGGCGGCATATCCCCCTTATCATCCTCACCTCTTTGGCCCTCAATGGAAGCCTTTGAAAGAAACGCCGCAGGTTGTTCATCCAGTGGTCGGGGTTTTGAGCGTTGATAAAATCAATGCGGGACAGCGAGTCTTCCAGGTGTTCGTACATCCCTTCCAGCTCATGAACAGAGGCCAATCGGGGGGATGACTGGTCCATGCTTTTTTTGTGCGCGGCGACGCTGATTTCATAACATATCACCATGACCGCCTGCGCCAGGTTAAGGGATGAAAAATCCTGTGTGGGAATATTGACCAGGGCATGGCAAAATCGTATGTCTTCATTGGAAAGGCCCGTGTCTTCGGGGCCAAACAGGAGGGCGATCCTGTTTTCACGTGAAATAGGAACCAGACGGCTGGCCAGGCCCCAGGGAGTCAAGGTCTCTTTCCGTTCCCCCCCCAGCCTGGCCGTGGCCCCGGCCACATACGAAAAAGGGGCCAGGGCGTCTTTTAAGTGGTCATGAAATGATATTTCTCTGACAATGCCCGCCGCTTTATGGGTGGCCATTTTAAACATTTTTTCAGGATCGGGATTTTCCGGCGACACCACTATAAGGCTCGTCATTCCCATGTTCATCATGGCTCTGGCCGCGGCGCCTATATTTTCAGGATACCGGGGGCCTTTTAAAACAATGGATATGTTTTCGAAATGGACGGCGTTTTCCATCAGGCGATGATTTCAAATGAATTGAAGAAATATCCGATCTCAAAATCCGCCGACTCCGGGGAATCGGATCCATGAACCACGTTTTTTTCGATGTCTGTGGCAAAGTCCCTTCGGATGGTGCCCTCCTTTGCTTCCTTGAAATTTGTCGCTCCCATCAATTCCCGATTTCTTGCGATGATATTTTCGCCTTTTAACACCATCACGATGGAGGGGCCCGACGACATGAAATCGGTGAGGCTTCCAAAAAACGGCCGGTCTTTGTGAACCGCATAGAAACCTTCGGCCTGGGATTTTGTCATCCAGATCATTTTCATGGCGGCGATGGCCATGCCATTTTTTTCAAAGCGTTTGATCACCTCTCCGGCGACCCCGTTGGCCACCCCGTCGGGTTTGATAATAGATAATGTGCGTTCCATATGTTATCCTTATAGTTTTCTTTTAATTATGATATGGCGGCGGCGCGGCGAAACTTAGCCGTCGGTTTTTTTTGACGGGCGCCAGGCGAGCCGTTGGGTTGTTTTTTTAAAGTGGATTTTTTTTGATTCTCTGATTTTTTTATGGTTTTTACTCTTCCACGGTTTTGAATTTTTCTTTTTTAGCCCCGCAAATCGGGCATTTTTCCGGGATTTTTTTATCGGTGACATACCCGCAAACCTGGCAGACATGGTAGGCTTTCACCTGGTTTTTGATCAGATGATAGATGGCGCGTTCGTATAGTTTCATGTGAAAGCTTTCCGCGTCTCGGGCCTGGCTGAACGTGAGCGCCGCGATTTTTTCACCTTCTTCTTCCGCTGCCTTGATGAAATTCGGGTAGGCGTTTTCCGTGACCGTTTTTTCCCGTTTAAATGAATTCATCAGATTGGTGTCCGTGTCTTTGACCACCATATCTTTGGCCAGGTCCAGATGGCGCATGGCATGGACCCTCTCCGCCTCGGCGATGGCCCGAAACAGAAGCGCGATTTGAGGAACCTCTTCCTCATCCGCTTTTTCCGCGTAAGCCAAAAGCCTGAAATAGGCTTTTGCCTCGCCGACAAAAGCGGTGTAAACGTTTTCTTTGGTCTGTTTTTTCATCACAATCCTCCGCTGTTTTTATTTGTTTGGCTTAAATAGGCATAAAAAAACAGAAAAGTAAAGCGCCATAAAGCAACGTTTGATGAATATTTTTTCAGTGGGTCAGCCGATGGGTTCTTAATTTTACGATGGGTGGCCGGGGCGGCAAAGCGTTGGGCCGATTTGAGGGTCGCGATTTCACACAGGCGATGGGCGGGATTGAATGCGACGCCCCAACGCCCTGGATCGTATGCCCAAAAAGAAAGTTCAGGCGGTTGATTTTTTTTGTCTTGAAGCGGATGAGGGGGCTCAATCCGATGGAAATTCTGTTTCATATCCCAGGATGCTGGCCCGGACCAATGCCGGAATTTTTGGGGTCACATAAAAAAAGCCGCCCAAAATGAGGCCAAGGGAAACAAATAATACGACAAACCATTTTGAATTAAACGGAAAGAACATGTCTGATTTCCTTTTTCAGCGCCGGGATATTTTTTTTAACCTAAAAGAAAATATAAAACGATTTAAAATATATTTCCAAAAACTTTTGGAACATAGTATATGGAATATGGATTGTGTAATATTTTTATAAAAAAAAATAGTAAAAATAGTAAAAATAGGAAAAAATGAAAAAAAAGGAAAAAGGAAAAAGGAAAAAGGGGCTGGGTCATGCCGGGGCGCGTTTTTTAAAAAAATGGGCGGTTTAAGACCGCCCCAAGGCCAGATCCGTCACCCATGACAGACCCAACGCCAAATCGGGCGCCGCGCAAATGGGGCGCCGCGCAAAGATGGCGCGGCGACGGCGTTACCCTCCCCCCACCGGCGGAAAGCCCCCCACCCGATCCCCGTCGTTTAAAACAGTGGAAAGCTCTCCCCGTTTGTTGTTGATGAATATGAGTTTTGCCTCTTCAATGGGGGCGCCTATTTTCTCAAGGACATCCGCCACCCGGGCGCCCGGCTCAATGGGGAACCGGTCTGAGTCCGGGGCTGGAGCCTGCTTAAGCTGGCGAATAAAATAAATCCTGGACAGGCAGATAACGATTCTTAAAGAGGTGTCTGCCTGCCTAAAAAGATAATTCTCATGGCCCTGACGGCGTCGTTTTATATCCAACGATGCTTGCTTTGATCAGCGCTGGAATTTTTTATAAATACTATCTGCCTGTCCCCGCAGTTTACCTTAAGTTGATATTAAGGTTTTTATCGTTCATTCTTTTTTTTTTTAAATTCCCAGAAACATAACCATAAAAAGATCGCTAAAGAAATGTAAAAGGCTCTATAGAAACCTTCGTTAAAAAAAGTTGTCCATGGTACCGGGTTAACAGGAGCATATCTGGAATAACCAATTTTTTCTAAAAATAAAATTATTATAAAAGCCAATAAAGAACGATAAAATGGTTTTAAAAAAATGTTTTTTTTCATATCAGACTAAACCTCTTGTAAAAAAAAATGTAATTCATTGATTTTATGAATATATAAAACGTGTTAAATGTGAATAGTTTAGTTTATTCTATTAATTATCCCTAAAACGTCATTTGCGGTTTTATAATCAATATGCTGTGTATATTAAAAATAAATAAGACAATATATAGTATTAAATCCCATAAATTACGTTGTAGGGTTATACAATCTCTTCGAATGTAAGTCTGTCTCCTATTTTTTATTCATCTTGAAGTATTTGTCAGGGTCCTTTATAGCGTCATAAATTGTCAGCCCTGCGCCCAGCAGGTCAGCCGGTGGGCTAGAAATATTAGGACCAGACAATTGAGATATTGCTTGAGATGCTAATTCACCTGCATAAGGCATCCACTCTGGAGCTGTAGCCATTGCCATCGGATAAGCCGCATATCCCACCGAAAGGGCCACACCGGCGCCCATAGCAACACCCGCTGTTCTTGCCAATTCCGGCATATTTTTTAATCCACTATTATCAACGTAATAGTTCATGTGTTTGCCTAACGCCTCTACCCTCTCAGGGGTAAGTTTTCCCGCTTCCCAATAAGCGCTACATGCTTCTCGAAGCCATTCCAATCTATCATTACACAAAAACCCAATGGAAGCCGAAGCCGCTCCAGTGGTAAATCCATTCCCAAAATCATCGCCAGATATCTCAGCGCCAATGCCTCCTGTAACACCCCCAATAAGGGTTCGTCCAGCTAATTGTGTTTCAAACCCCTTTCCACTTAAAAATTTCATGCCGGCATATTTTCATGGATGGAGTCGGGCGGTTTTTATTTTTTTAGCCACATTTCGGAGCGGTTTCCATGGCATCCGGGGAGAGCGTTGGCGAAGGAGCGTTTTGAGCGAGCTCTTTGGCAAGGCAAAGACGAAAGCCGTCTGTGGGCGCCCCCCCTCCGACGCTACCCGCCACCCTACTGGCGGAAAGACCCATCTGATACCCGTCGGTTAAAATGGGGGAAAGCTCTCCCCGTTTGTTGTTGATGAATATGAGATTTGCCTCTTTAATGGGGACGCCCAAGCGCTTTAGCAGGTCCGCCACGCTGGTTTTCGGCGCGACGGGGAACCGGTCCGAGTCTTGGGGCTGGAGCCTGCTTAAGCTGGCGAATAAAAAAAATTTGGACAGGAAGATAACGATTTTTAAAGAGGTGCCTGCCTAAAAAGATAATTCTCATGGCCCTGACGGCGTCGCTTTATATCCATGATGCTTGCTGTGATCAGCGCTGGAATTTTTGCTAAAGACTATTTGCCTGTCTCCGCAGTTTGATGCCTTTAGATTATCCAGAGGCATCAAACTGAATATTAAGGTTTTTATCGTTATTTTTTTTCATTTTTTTTAAATTCCCAGAAACATAACCATAAAAAAAATGCTAAAGAGACATAAAAAGCTCTATGACATCCTTCGGTAAAGAAAATTTTCCATGATACCGGGTCTATAGAAGGCTCCGAGAATTTACTGATACCAAGCTTTTCATAAATTAAACAAAATATAAATAGTATTGATGAACTGTAAAATGGTTTTAAAATTTTTATCCTCCTTCTACATTTTATCAGTAGTGTCCGGGTAGGTTTTTGCATGTGGTAAAAAAAAAGAAAAAAAATGAATTTTTTGTTTGGCATTTAAATAAAAAATTCGTGGCCACTTGTAAGATTAACTATTATTACAATAGGTTAAACATATGCCAATATCTTTTTGCCCGGACCGGAAGAAAATTAGTACAGAGTCGTTTCATAATTTTTACAGACCGATTAAAACAATACTTCCGAAAGCGCCCCTGCTTAAATCACGGGGTAACAGGCCGCTTAAAATGAATTTCGAAGATCAACTGAAAAACCTAATTTTCTTTCACCTTGAAGAACATGTTTCTGCTCGTCATATGCTCCAAGTCCTTGAGGAATATGATTTCGCTCGTAAAAATATCGCCCCAAAAGACGGCATTAAAAAAAGTAGCTTTTCCGAAGCTATCAATGAAAGAGGGCTTAAACAAATGCAATTCGTTTTTAAAAAACTCGCTCAGCAAGCATCTGATCTCCTTCCAGACAGACACGCTGGGCTTGGTGAACTTGTCTCCATTGACGGGTCGCTAATTAACGCTGTTCTTTCAATGGATTGGCCTGATTATCGGGGAAAATCGGAAAAAGCAAGAATTCATTTAGGCTTTAATTTAAACAAGGCGCTTCCATCAAAAATCTTTTTCACTAATGGGAAAGGGGCTGAAAGACCATTTGCAGAAAAAATAATTTCATCTGGTCAAACAGGTGTGGCTGATCGAGGTTATCAGAAACATAGTCTTTTTGACTCCTTGCAGGATGAAGGCAAAAACTTTGTAATTCGGACAAAAAGCAACACATCCAAAACCATGGTTCAAGAATATGAAGTTGATTCTGATGGTATCGTTTTTTATGACGCCAAAGTTCTTTTGGGAAGCGTTCAAAATAACAATCAAACCCAAAATCCAGTGCGCCTTGTCGGATATCGTGTAAATAAAACAGATTACTGGGTAGCAACGAACAGGGAAGATTTGACAGCTGAGCAAATCAATGAACTTCGCGCTTCGTGTTCATCGACAGATTTAGAAAATTTCAAAGAACAAAAATACAACACGTTACATGCAAAAACCTAACCGGACACTACTGAGTAAAAATAGGAGAAAAGGAGAAAAAGGGAAAATGGCTTGAGTCATGCCGGGGCGCGTTTAAAAAAAAGGGCGGTTTAAAACCGCCCCAAGGCCAGATCCGCCACCCAGGACAGACCCAACTCCCCACAAAAAATGGGGCGCCGCGCAAAGATGGCGCGGCCACGGCGTTACCCTCCCCCCACCGGCGGAAACACCCCCACCCGATCCCCGTCGTTTAAAACAGTGGAAAGCTCTCCCCGTTTGTGGTTGATGAATATGAGCTTTGCCTCGTCAATGGGGGCTCCTATTTTTTCAAGGATATCCGCCACCCGGGCGCCCGGCTCAATGGGAAACCGGTCGGCCTCCTTTGGCTGGTGTTTGCCTAAACTCGCGAATAATTTTATTTGGATATAAAAAGTCATGGTTGTCTTCTTTTGATGGCGTCGAAAACCGGTCGCTCCACGGCGTCGCGGTCTTTTTTTATGGCCGGCGCAATGACATGCCCGGCCATTTTCCCGCAAAAAAAAGACCGCGCCCAGGTCCGGGTTGTCCAGCGTTTCACCCATTCGGGTGGTTGAAAAATGGATCGCCCCTTAAGGCCCGCTCAAAAATAACGTTACATTTTGAGCGAACCCTTATGTTGGGTCTATAATCCGCCAAACCCATCGTCTGGAATTTCAATGGCCGCGCCATTGGCGGCTTTGATCGACTCAAATCGGGCCATGGATTCATAAAAAGTGGTCTGGATAAAAAATTCAGCGGTATTCACCTGACCCTGATAAAAGGCCCGATCCTTTTTTTTCGCGGTTTTAATTTTCGGGGCCGCCACACAGGCCCGCCACAAAAGCATCCAGGCGACGATGGCGTCGCCGGTGGCATGCAAAAACGGCAGGGAATGGGCCAGGGCATGGTTGATTTTTCCTTCCATGGCCATGGTTCCAAGGGTCATGGCGGCCTCTCCCATCTGTCCCATGGCCGTTTCAAGGCGCAGGGCCAGGGGCTTTGTGACGTCGATTTTTTTGGCGCGGGCAATGGTTTCGCCCATTTTTTCCATCAGCGTCATAAACGCCTTTCCGTTTTTCATGGGCAGTTTTCGCCCCACCAGGTCCATGGCCTGGATTCCGCTGCACCCTTCCACAATGGATGTGATTTTGCAATCCCTGGCATACTGTTCCACGAGGTAGTCTTTGGTGTAGCCGACCCCGCCGTGGACCTGAATGGCCTGGACGCAGACCTCATACCCTTTCACGGAGAGATAATCCTTGGCAAAAGGCGTCAACAGCTCAAATAGATCGGCATAACATTCTCGTTCTTCAGCGGTTTTTTCGGTGACGGATTTTAATTCCGCGATGGCGGCGTAGTGGAACAGGCTCCGCATCCCGTCCACCATGGATTTCATCCACAACAGATTTCGCCTCACATCCGGGTGTTTGATGATGGGAACGGGCAACGCGTCCGGATCGGATCTTTTTTCAACCGCTTTTCCCTGCACCCGCTCTCTGGCGTAGTTTACGGAAAGCATGTGGGCGGCGGAGGCGCAGGCCAGGGCCTGGAGACCGGTGGCCATGCGGGCCTCGTTCATCATTTGAAACATAATTTTCATGCCGGTTTTTTCCTCTCCCAGGAGATAGCCGACGCATTGGCCTTTGGAGCCCATGCTCATGGAGCATGTGGCGCTGGCGTGTATGCCGTGTTTTTCCTCGACGCCCACGCATGCGATGTCGTTTCGTTTTCCAGGGTTTCCGTTTGCGTCCGGGAAAAATTTGGGGACGATGAAAATGGAGATCCCTTTGGTTCCCGGCTCATGCCCCTCCACCCGCGCCAGAACCGGATGAATGATGTTTTCGCAAAGGTCATGCTCCCCGTTTGTGATAAAAATTTTGCCTCCGGTCAACAGATAGGAGCCGTCTTTGTTTTTTGTGGCGGACGTTTCAATGGCGCCCACGTCCGAGCCGGCGCCCGGCTCCGTGAGCAGCATGGTTCCCCCCCACTTCCCGGAGACAAGTTTTTTCACGTACATGTCAATCTGCTCCGGCGTTCCGTACTTCTGTATCATGTGGGCCGTGCTGCACCCCAGCGCCGCATAGGTGTAAATGGACCAGTTGGCCGCCATGAAATATTCCGCCGTCGCCATGGCCACAAAGGAGGGCGCGCCCTGGCCTCCCATCTCCGCGTCCACCTGGAGGTTTCCCCAATCCCCTTCACACAACAGCGCGTGGGCCCGTTTGAAACATTGGGGAGTCGTCACGGTTCCGTTTTCATACGCCCCCCCCTCTTTGTCCCCTTGGGCCAGGGTGGGAAGCAACTCCTTGATCGCCAGGTTTTTCGCCTCGGTGATAATCATGTCGCACGTCTTTTTATTGAAACCCGGAAAAACCGCCTCATCCAGAAGGGACTCGCCCTCCATCTGTTCCCAGATCACAAAATCAATGTCCCGTCTGTCCACCAGTGTCTGCGCCATAATGGTCTCATTGCTCCTTATAAAAATAAAATTTAAGTTTTTTGGTTGCGAGATTTTTTTTAAAAGCGTTGATTGAAGATGATGGTTCTTTGAAAACGATATTTTTTTTTGAAACGGTTAAAAAAGGCCGCTGGTTTTGGTTTTGGTTTTGATTTTTTTTCTTTCCCCCATTTTCCCATTAAAAAGGGGGAGGGGGAGGTGTGGTTATTTTACCCGTTCGTCACATCTTTATGAAACCGACCAAACTTTTGATCAGAACTCTAAAGCTGTGGGAGTTGTTTTTAGAAATATTGAGATGGCGGCCGATCTCCCGGAGCCGCTGACTTTTTGATATTGATTTTTTGTCAAGCGTTCGAGTTCTTTGGAGGGATTGACCAGGGCATCCGGGTTTTTGTATTTTGCCTTTCGTTCATATTTTTTCAAATTTCGGAGTTTTAATCCCTTCTCAACCGCCCAAAGGTCTCCCAAATACAAGCTTTCCAGCTCATGGCAGGCCATGCGGACAATGGCGTCCGGGCGGTTCGCCGCTTTGCATAATGTGTTGAGGCGTTGTTTTACATTTTCACAACGGTCCGCGTCCTGATCCCGGATCACGATAAATTGAGTGTCTGGCGTTTTCCAGTTGCGAATTCGTTTGACAAGCTGTTTTTCCATGTCCTGCTTGCCTTGAAACACAATGAATCGCGCAACGACTTTTTTATTCATATCAGTGAAAATACGAGGCCACAATCCCTTCAACATTTCTCTGGCCGAGGGTTCTTCGAGGCAGAAAACAATGGTTTTCATTCTGGATCCGCCCCATCCAGAAAGCCCTGATTCCAGAGATAGCCCATCTGGTCGCCATCGGCCATGTAAGCGGAGAGTTGCTCGTCATCTTTGGCCCGTTTGATATGGGTATAGCCATCTTTTTCTTTGACCAGCCAAAACACCTCTTCCAGTTTTGTGGCGTTCAAAAAATCAGGGGAGTGGGTGGAGACAAACACCTGCCCGCCCCGATGGGAATAGGCCCGAAACTCTTCGGCCAGCTCCCACAACAGTTTTGGGTACAATTGATTTTCCGGCTCTTCCACACAAAGAAGGGAATGGGGATTTGGGTCAAGGAGCAAAACCAGGTAGGCCAACATTTTTATGGTTCCATCAGAAACATACCGGGCCAAAAACGGGTTTTGAAAAGAGCCGTCCTGAAATTTCAACAAAACCCGCCCCTCTTCGGTGGTTTTGGCTTCAACGCGGTCAATGCCGGGAATGCGCCGGGCCAGTCTTTCGCATAATTGGTCAAATATTTTTTGATGGCGGTGGTATAAAAATTCAGTCACCAGAGACAGGTTTTCCCCCTCGGTTGAAAGATGCTCCGCATATCCGGCCTCTTGCTCCGGTCTGGCGCGATGGATCATGAAATTGGATATGTGCCAGTTTTCAATCAGGTTTCCCAGCGCCACCACCGCTGGAAATCGTTGAAACTGGGCCAGACCTTTCACCGCTAAAATATCGGGCGCTTTCAGGCTTTGTTCTTCCCGCTCCAGTTTTGAGTAATCCGTTGTCTCGTCAACTTCGTTTGTGACCGCGGAGCCTTGCCCTCTTTTGAAATCCAGAAATTTCCAGGGTTGCCCCCCGCTTCCCCTCCGATATTTCAAAACTTCCCGCTCAACCACGGGCCGCCCATCGGTGTCTTCTCCGATTTCCAGGGAGTATGTCACAAGCTTGGAATCCGGTTTCTCCCTGAATTTCAAGACGATCAGAATATTTTCGCTGGTTCCCCGCGAGCGAACCTCTTTGATGCCTCCGCTTCCGCCAAGCTTGGTCAGCGCCGCATGCACATTGCTTGAAAAGGCTTCCTTGAGAAATTCAAAAAGGCTGAAAAGGCTCGATTTCCCTGTGCCGTTCGCCCCCACTATCACACAGAATCTGGGGATGTTCCGCATTTCCATGTCGCGGAATGACTTGAAATTTTTTAACTGTATGGATTCTATTTTCATTGGAACGCCTTTGGATTGAGCTATCTTTTTATCTGAATATGCCGGTTTTTCATTTGAATATACCGTTTTTTTATCTGAATATGCCATTTTTTATTTGAATATGCCATTTTTTATTTGAATAGGATAGCGCAAATCAATGTCCACCGGGCCGTATGATGAGAATCTGCGCATGGTCATATTCCTTTTGATTGTGGGGGGCTTAAACGCGTTACGTTATAGCATTGGCCGGGCGCGATGGCAATCAATATTGTGGACGCGACGCCGGGATGGGGCCGTGGGCCGGGGAGACGGCGGGCCGGTTTTTTGTTGAATGGGCGGGGAGCGGGTCAGGGATAAAAAAATCGGCGGATTTTTTTTGCATTTGAGTTTTGATTTTAAGTCGAAAAAACTTGATTTCAAGTGGGGAAAACTTGATTTCAAATCGAAAAAACTTGATTTTAAGGAGAAAATAAGGGAATAACAGTGGAGTCTTCGGCCTTGGCCTTGCGGCATTCATCGGCCTGGCCAACCATTCAAATCGAAGCGCCATCCACGTAAATGGGTCATACAAGGAGCGGAAAATGGATCAAAACACGACATTCAAAGCGTTTGTGGTTGAGGAGCAAGACGGGGTTTTTGTCAAAAGCGTTCAGACGCGATCCATCGGGGATCTGCCTGAAAATGATCTTTGGGTCAACGTTCGATATTCATCCTTAAACTACAAAGACGCCCTTTCGGCCAGCGGAAACAAAGGCGTGACCCGGCGCTACCCCCACACCCCTGGAATCGACGCCGTGGGAACGGTTGTCCGGTGCGACTCCGGGAGGTTCAAAGAAAACGAGGCCGTGATCGTCACCAGCTACGATTTGGGCATGAACACGCCGGGAGGCTTTGGCCAATACATCCGGGTTCCGTCGGAATGGGCCGTGAGATTGCCCCTGGGCATGACCATGAAAGAGTCCATGATCATCGGAACGGCGGGGCTGGCCGCCGGCATGTCCGTCCTTCGGGTGACCGAGCATGTCCGGCCCGAAGACGGGGATATCGCAGTTTCCGGAGCCACCGGCGGCGTGGGGGGACTGAGCGTCTCCATCTTGTCAAATCTGGGTTATTCCGTCGTCGCCATTTCGGGAAAAGACCGGGAAGACGACGGCCGGGATTACCTTTTGGGGCTGGGGGCGGCCGAGACGCTTTCGCCCCACGAGTTTGGCCAACCGGACAAACGGCCGATCTTAAACGGGCGCTTTGCCGGGGGGATCGACACCGTCGGGGGTCCCATCCTTGAAAACATGATCAAGTCCGCCCGGCACATGGGCGTCATCGCCTGTTGCGGCAACGCGGCCTCGCCCCAACTCAACCTCACGGTGTTCCCCTTTATTTTAAGGGGCCTGACGTTGATCGGAATCGACTCCCAGAACTATCCCATGATCTATCGAGAAGCGGTCTGGAAGAAACTGGCCGGGGAGTGGAAACCCGAGCATCTCATGACGGTCTGCAAAGAGATTTCTCTGGATGAATTGAGCGAGCGCATGGATTTGATGCTTCAGGGAAAATCCCGGGGGAGAATTCTGGTGGATCTGGAAGCGTAAAAAAGGCGCAAAGAAAACAAAAAAAGCAAAACAAAAAAAGCAAAAAAAAAATCGGAACACAAGCAACGGAAATGGGTCACACAAGGAGCGGAAAATGGATCAAAACGGGATCAGGTTGATTATTGAAGGGGCGGACGCGGCCACGGCGGCCCATGAAATCAAAGCGATTTTTCAAAAGGGACTGGCGGATGATTCAGACCCGGCTCACGAGGTTTTGATCCGCGCCCAGTCGGGGCATGGCCATGACCATGTTAATGATTATGCAAATGGTCAGAGCGCCAAAGCGTTCGACCCGATGGCCGTGGCCGCGCTGGTCATCTCCATCCCCGCCGTCATTCTGACCGCCGTTCAATTGACCGACCGCTTGAAAAAGAAAGAACAACTGGACCGGGCCTTTGAACAGATCCAAACAACGGTCATCCGGAAAAAAGAGGTCACGGTGAAAATTCAGTATTCCGATGGAAAAATAAAAGAGACCGCGACTTTAGACACGGTGGAGATCATAGACAGCGCCAGCACGGAAAAGTGAATGGAAAAGTGAAAGGAAAAATGAAATGGCGAAATTGAAAATAGAATATGAAAACAGCGAGCTCTCTTTTTCCAATGGAACGTCTGATCTTGGAAACCATTCCG
>Ga0307988_1000446_pt1 | contig 28967 bp, 17 predicted proteins | sample EllFjometagen183_FD_203166 | JGI IMG/M metagenome (GOLD analysis project Ga0307988, IMG submission 203166) | Marine microbial communities from Ellis Fjord, Antarctic Ocean - #183 | ecosystem: Environmental > Aquatic > Marine > Unclassified | place: Southern Ocean | collected 2014-10-08 | reverse complement strand
GTTGAGTCTGACTGTTTTATTGCGTTTTTAGAAAACAATCCTGATATTAAGGATGACGTAGCAGAACTAAGTGATGTAAAACTTATTACCGACGATACTACTTTTGTAGAAAAAAGCACATTAAAAAAAAATCCAATAATTTCTATTGGTATTATTAATGAAGCTAATTATGAAGAGTTTTTTATTGCTCATTATGAGGGTGATTTAAAGAAATCAGAAGAAGATATTTTGGTAAATTTTCTTGCTAAGAACACGGCGTTGACGGATGAATTTAAGCTTTTTGGTAGTTTACAGGTTCAGGCTTCGAATGATGTTTTTGGTGGTAAAAAATCGTTAAAACATAAGTCACGAATTGGAGTTGCTTGGTACTCGTCGGTAGCAGCAGCAGTGTTACTATTTATGGCATCATGGTTTTTTCTTAGCAGAGCTGATGGTGATATTCACAATGAAATTGTCACTTTAAGTAAAATGGAACTACGAAATTCTGTTGTAGTACTATCAACAAACCCTATTGTAAAAATTGAAACTACACTAAGGCAGGTTGAGGTTATTCCACAGTTTGTTGATGTTGAAAAATTGGATAATGCGGAGCTAGTTGCAGTTCGTGATGTGATTGTTATTTCGCATGTTGAAAGTAAAGTTATTGATATGCAATTAGTTGATTCCTATATCTATAGTCGTATTGTTGAACATCCTAAAAATAGTATAGAATTCACAACAGAAATTCTTGATACAGAATTAGCCTTTACCGAACCCACTGATATTGACAGGAAAAGTCTATTTGCCAGAGTTTTCAATAATCAATTGTTGAAAATTACAGGAAAGGTTAAGACAGATAGAAAGAATCATGAAAAATTATCCGACCCAACATATGTTAATGTAATAGATGGAGGTCTACTAGTTTTTAACACTCTTACAGGTAGCGAAACATCAACAATTAAGACATATAACAGCGAGGGTAACATAACCGGTTATCAAATAGAAGGACGCGAGGTTATGTTTAATGGCAATTTTGCTAGCAGAGAGTCACATTAGTATAGTTAATACTAGTTGGGTGTTTTCATCCCTTTTTATATACATATGCACAATGATTATTTACGTTTTCTTATAGCCACTTCTATTCAAAGCTATTGGGAACACCACAAATCATAACAAATTCCTTTTCAGTAGATTTATTCAGGTATTGATGTTTTTCATTGGGCAATACTAATGCAAAATCACCTTTATTAACAGGGTGCTTTTCTCCATTTTCGTCAACCAAATATCCTTCACCTTCAATAATATAATTCATATGTTCATAATCATGTTGATGAAATGGTGTGTTTCCTCCGGGGTCGAGAGTAAATACACGATAAGAATAAACAGGGGCGCCATCACTTTTTGACAATGGAACTTGTTTAGAAGCGCCAACGGCTCCAACCATATCTACTTTATTTTTTGCTACGTCTTTTAGTGAAATAGTTTTCATAATATTTATTGTTTTTGAGTATGGATATGTTTAGTTGGATTTAAGTCCTTTAATAAATTCATCATCAGTATATATCCAAAATAATGGTTGCCATCTTTCAATTCCGTTAAAATCAAGTCGGCTGGCAACTGGTGCAATTCCTATGATTTTTTTGCTAAAAGCAAGATTATCGGGGTTAATACTCCACTCCTCCATAAACCTTAATCTTAAAATATCCTCAGGTAGTATATTATGGATAACCATGGTATCGAATAACTCATATGGTGGCTCACTTTTCATCATGGAAATTAGCATCGTATCTGAAAAAATTGTGCGAACCTCAAACTTATCAATGGGATCATTAAAATAATCGTAGGCTTGCCATTTACCATCTTTTGCACCATCTACAATTAAATTAACAAGGTGCTCCCGTTCGGGCCCCACAAGATTTTGTATCCACCAATCGTATTCAGGGTCAGGACTTTTTATATTTACATCGTATTGGATTTTTTTTGTAATAACCTCATTTTTATTATTTTCACAACCTATCTGCACTAGCATAAAAATTGTGATTATTAGGATAGATACCTTTTTCATTGCTTCTCTAATTTGATTCAAAAGTAATAAATATTACCTTTACACTTCATTAACACCACAAAAATGAAAAAAATATTGTTTTCGATTTACATGACCATGCTTATTGGCATTATTACAGGGCAAGTAATTCCTGAGGAAAGACGTGTGGATTGGTCATCTGCAATACAGCATATAAGTATACACCAGCCTGTTATTCAAATAAATGTTTTTGATTTTGGTGCAACGGGAGGTGGGATTATAAATGACCAACCGGCAATTATGGATGCAATCCAGTCATTGGACGGTCGGCTTGGATATATTTATTTCCCGCCTGGTAATTATCTTATGGAAGAGCCAATCATACTTGCTGACAGTTGTATATTAAAAGGATCTGGCTCCGATTTGTCAACTCTTACTTTTAATTTAGGAGAAACCCCTGTAAACTGTATTTCAATTTCAAAATCGCAGACCTCTAATTTTGTGGAAATAACAGGGGGATATAATAAAGGCAACAACTTAATTACAGTAAGTGACATTAGTACTTTCAACGTAGGTGATTATATTGAAATAAGGGAAGATAATGGTGATTGGGATGTTGTCCCAATTTCATGGGCAGATTATTCAGTAGGGCAAATAACAAGAGTTGTATCAATAGTTGATAATAAATTGCTGCTTGAGAGCGCATTAAGAATTGATTATTTAGCAGAGTTAAATCCACAGGCACGGGCCATTGCGCCTATTTCAAATGCTGGAATACAATGTATTAAGATAAAACGAGTGGATGAACCTGAGGAAGGTGCAGGTTCAAATATTTATATGAATATGGCAGCAAATTGTTTTGTTCGTGGTGTTGAAAGCGATTCAAGTGTAGGTAGCCATGTTTCAATAAACTCCAGTATAAACATACTTGTTGACGGAAGCTATTTTCATCATGGATTTACATATGATGGAACAGGAACTCGTGGTTATGGGGTTACCTTAAGTAATCACAGTAGTGAGTGTTTAATAACAAATAATGTGTTTAAATATTTACGTCATGCAATGATGGTTAAAACGGGTTCAAATGGGAATATTTTTTCATATAACTATTCCATCGAACCACATCGTACTGAGGCAATTCCTGATGCCTCGGGTGATATTTCATTACACGGACATTATGCCTTCTCTAATTTATTTGAAGGAAATATTGTTCAAAATATTGTGATTGATCATTATTGGGGACCATCTGGGCCATACAATACCTTTTTTCGTAACCGTGCTGAATTGTATGGTATTTTAATGACTACGAGTGATTTACAAGAAACAAATGATCAGAATTTTGTAGGCAATGAAGTAACTAATACAGAGTTTTTACATGGTCTCTATATAATAACTGGTGATGATCAATTTGAGTATGGAAACAATATAAAAGGCCAGATAATACCTGCTGGGACAACTGATTTAAATGATTCAAGTTATTATTTATCAGAGGCTCCAAGTTATTGGGATAATAACCTTGATTGGCCTTCGGTTGGGATGCCAAATATACTTGGGAGTGGTACAATTCCTGCAAAAATAAGATATGAATTTGGTGGTAATATTACGGTTTGCCCGGATAGTGTTATTACTTCTGTTAACCAGCAATTCATTAATATGCAAACTGATATAAAGGTTTGGCCTAATCCGGCAAGCAACAGTATTAATATTAAACTGCCATATGAGTATAATGGTACTGTTGATATAAAGCTAACAAATACATTAGGAGATGTAGTTTTGTCAAAGAATATTGATGTGGTTAATTCTAGCAGGTTAAAAGTTTTGTTTGATGGTATTCCAGCGGGTATTTATTTGCTCTCCATAAAAACTAGAGGTTACATAACTGGCAAAAAGATAATTATAATGTAATAGATTTTTGATAATCAAATTATAATCATGGTGTGTTTTTGCAATTGCCTTCCAGAAAGTGAAGTCTATGAAATGATATAACAAAAAAAATCCATTTCTTTTGAAAATGGATTTTTTAGTCATTATAGTCTTAAAACAAAATGAGATTATTATTTGCGTTGAGAATTACAACAATGTTTTAGAGAGAGGGCTTAACTGTTTAAGATTAATAGACCCCCTTAGCTTTTTTTACAAATTAAATAAGTCAATTAAATCAACAACACGACAAGAATAACCCCACTCATTATCGTACCATGCAAGTACTTTAACAGTTTTACCTTGTACCATCAAACTCTGAACATCATAAATTGATGAATGGTCGTTATGAATAATATCAACAGATACAATTGGGTCTTCCTGATATTCGAGGATACCTTTCATGGGACCATCAGCAGCTTCTTTCATGGCAGCATTAATTTCATCTTTCGAAGCTTCGGTTTTTAAATTTACAACTAAATCAACTAATGAACCTGTTGGAGTTGGAATACGAATTGCCATACCGTCAAGTTTACCACTTAAATCAGGAATAATAATACCTACAGCTTTAGCTGCTCCTGTGGTTGTGGGAATTTGTGAAAGTGCAGCCGAACGAGCTCTTCTTAAGTCAGAGTGGGGAGCATCAAGAATATGTTGGTCGTTTGTGTAGGCGTGGATGGTTGTCATTAAACCATTTTCAATACCAAATCTGTCGTTAAGTACTTTAGCAATTGGGGCTAAACAGTTGGTAGTACATGATGCATTTGAAACACATTGATCTTCGTCCTGTAACTCATCATCATTCACACCAATAACAACCATACGGTCTATTTCGTCTTTTGAAGGAACTGTAAGAATAACTTTTTTCGCGCCATTTTTAAGGTGATCACCATAACCTCCTTTGTTGCTCTCCTTTGATCTAAAGATACCGGTTGCCTCAACTACAACATCTGGAGTTTCTGCCCAATTAATATTAATAGGTAGTCTTTCTGCAGTTACTCTAATTTCTTTGCCATCAACAATAATATTGTTTTCGTTGTGACTTACAGTACCATTAAATTTACCCTGTGTTGAATCATACTTTAATAAATGGGCAAGAGTTTTTGTGTCGGTTAAATCATTAATACCAACTATTTCCATATTTGCTCTTTCGTGAGCTATTTTAAATACGTTACGTCCAATTCGTCCAAATCCGTTAATTCCAATTTTAATTTTAGTCATTTGTTTTAGTTTTTATTTGTGTAACAATCTTAAAGGATGATTTGAGTAATGAATAATAAATATCCTTACTTTTGTGAAGTTCATCATTTAAATTTAAACTTTAGCAAAATTAAGCTAAAATCAAATATTATATTGAGTAATATTTTTTGTTATGACAGAAAAATTCAAATCAAAAGCTCTTGAAGCAAATCTAGCAGAAACAAGATATAAGGAAATAAAAATAAGGCCTGAATATCAGTCATTTATAGATATATCAAAAAAATACTTTGGAATTAACAAACGTGCATACGATTGCGTAGTAGAATTTCAGCATCCTTTTTCCAACAGAAAATTTGTAACAGAAGAGTTACGTAAAATATTATTGTCTGATTATTGGTATTATATTGCTCTTAATGATCCTCAAAATGCATTTGATGTTCCAATAGAACTTTTTGAAAAACTATTACTTGAGCCAAATAGCTCAGATTTTCATATTATGATTATAAAAACTCTTCTTGAGTTTATTCAAAAAGTTGCAAAAGAAAAGAAAGATTTCTCCATTACCATCGAAAGATGCTGTGCCGTACTGCAAAATGGTTTTGAAAAAGATACATTGTCTTATATTAAAGCATCAAAGTATTTCAACAGATACTTATCTGATGTTGTTAAGTTAAAACAATGCAGCGAACAAATTTTTAGTATTAACCAAAGTATCTTTAAACAAAATATTGAATACTGGGAAAATATCACAAAAATTGAAGAATGGATTAGCAAGCAAGCTAATGTGATTACTGTTGATAGTAAATCAATTACAAAACAACTAGGTAAACCATGGTTTAAGGGCTTACACAAAAAACTTGACAATATAACCGACTGGGCCTCATTGGTTAACGAGCTTCCTGATTATGATGTTATAGCTGATAGGTTTAGCTCTTCAACTTCATTGTTTCCTACTTTTATCGAGAAATTCTATTATAGCTTTTACCTTCTGCAAATTGAAGGAATGGGGAAGCATAAAGAGCGAATTATTTGGGGTCTAAACAGCATGTTAAAGCAAACTATTGAAGAGGTTGATAATGAGGATATGATACCGTTTATTGATCAAATTTTTGAGTTCTGTAAAGGATTGCAAAATGCACATGCTTCTTCTGTTTTAGATATATTGTTAACTTTAGGTAAAAAAATTATTGATATAGATATTGATATAGATAATGAGTCGAATTTTGAATTAACTCACCATTTTGAAGATAGATTAATTAATTTTGGATTTCAAACACCTGGTATTGTTTACGTTAATGAAAACTGGCAGCTATCAGTAAATGATAATCACATAAAAAATATTAGTGTATGGCTTGAGCTTATTGAATATTCAGAGCTGGAAATGGAAAAACTACTTTCAGTATTAATTGTTAACCTACGTTTGGGAGGTATTTTCTTAAGTGACACGGATTTATTTCAACGTGAAATTACTAAAATTCTAAACTCTAATATAGCTCCATTTTATAAGAAGATAAAACAGCTTACACGTATATTTCCCATATATTTTAATGAAATAGGAGCAGAGGGTGAAATAAGAAAAGTAACTACTTCGATGGACGAGATATCTCACCGAAAAGACAAATTAATTCACTTTTTACGAAAGCAGGTACATACAGAAAGTAATAATACTCTTATTGGACTTACCCGTGATATATTTAAATTTTGGTATGATGGAAATCTGGATACCATTAAACACATGTTACCCAAGAATGTTTATGATTCGGTTGATAAAAAAAGTGAATATTTTGCTCCAATACACAAAATGGTTGTGGAAATGTGTAGAATAAGCAAAAATTCGTCAGATGAACTACTTGCTGTAAATGAGAATCAATTTGAAAATATATTATCTGATTTAAGTTTTTACAATGAGCGTGATGTTGAGCGATTACGAGACATGCGAATGCTTTACGCATATCTTAAAGAAAAATATTCATTTGAAACTGTTGATATTACTACAGTACTTAAACGTTATTCCTACATTAAAGACCCTGATATTAATAAGTTTAGATTAGCTTTAGAAGAAGAAGATTTTGAATCATCTTTAAAGCTTATTTATAATTTCATGAGTAGTTTAAAAGAAATTATTTTTAACAATGAAACAAGTCGTGCCTGGGAAAATATTTATCATAAAAGGCATATAGCCATCGGAATTCCTTCGATGTATGGAACTTACCGTGAACCAAAATTTGAAGCTCTGGGATTGACTTTTAGACTTGAAAATGTGGCTACTCGTCTTATGGAGAAAGTTGTTGATCAGATAAATCTAAACTACATTTCAGCAAAAACCTTAAAGGATATTTATGTTATTCTCGATTATTTCAAAGTGGGTCTTGAGTTAGATGGTATTACGAACCAAAGCTTTAATTCAAATTTGCTAATGTTAAAATACAGTCTTAGGTCGCAAAGTTTGTCATTTGATCAATACATTAATATTTTTCAATTTTTAGCTGAAGATGTAAAGCGCACAATTATAAAATATTTCTTAAAATCCTACGAATTACCATTACGTATTGTAATACCTCAGCTTTTTGATAAGGAAAATAAGCTAAGTGCTGATGATGAGGTGAAGTTGGTTAATAGTATGTCAGAAACATTTTATAGGGATGTTATTTCCGAAGCTTTTTTGGTACAGCCACTCGATAATTTTATTACTAGAATTCTGGAGTCGCTTCGAGAAATGGCTGATAATTTACAGCCAGCAATGATAAAAGAGGTTATGTCGTACAATTCGGATTTGGTAATTGCACGATTGGGAAAACCAAATCCACAGGTTGATAATCAGGTGTTTCTGGGGTCAAAAGCTTATCATTTAAAAAATCTGCGCTTGGCAGGATTTCCAATTCCACCGGGTTTTGTGCTTACTACTGAGGTTTTCAGAAAACATACAGCTATTTTTGAGCATCCTGAGCTACGTAGTGAAATGTATCAACTTATACGCAAACATCTGGCACGAGTTGAAAAAGCATCAAAAAAAGAATTTGGTAATCTGGCTAACCCTCTACTTCTTTCTGTAAGATCAGGAACAGCAATATCAATGCCCGGAGCCATGGATACCCTACTAAACGTTGGTATGAATGATGAAATTACTGAAAGTTTAAGTAAAAAACCAGGATTTGAGTGGTCTGCTTGGGATTCATATCGTCGTTTATTACAAAGCTGGGGAATGGCATTTGGGTTAACCCGAGATGAATTTGACAATGTTATTGAAAGCTTTAAGGTTAAATATAAGGTAGATCAAAAAACCGATTTCAGTCCAAAAGCAATGCGCGAAATAGCTATGGCTTATAAGCAAACAATTAATAATACAGGAATTGAGTTTGAAGAAGATGTGTTTAATCAGCTTATAATTACCATAAACCTCGTTTTTGATTCGTGGGCATCTGACAGAGCAAAGGTTTATCGTGAGCATCTTGAAATTGCTGATGAATGGGGAACCGCAGTTGTTATTCAACAAATGATATTTGGAAATATTAATCATAAATCAGGAACTGGTGTCATTTTTACCCAAGATCCAACAACTGATCAGCAAGGTGTTAGCCTATATGGCGATTACACATTTAGAAGTCAGGGAGAAGATATTGTGTCGGGTTTAGTTAAGCCAAGTCCGGTAAGTACTCATCAGGATTCTTCAAATATAAACAAATCATTACAGGAGTTGTGCCCTAAGATTTATAATCGATTGTACGAATTAGCAATTCAGCTAACTGAAGAATTAGGCTACAACCATCAAGAAATTGAATTTACTTTTGAATCAGAAAATCCAGAAGATTTATACATCTTACAAATAAGAGATCAGAATATGGCATCACCAAAATCTGTTGTTGCCTTTAAAGGTAGTACCGAAAAAATGAAGGTTGTGGGAAGAGGTATTGGTGTAGGTGGCGGAGCAATGAATGGCATTCTTGCATTTGATGAAAATGATATAAGGAAGCTAAGAAAAAGCAACCCAAAAGATGATATTATTCTGGTTAGACCAGATACTGTACCTGATGATATAGGTATGATTTTTGATACCGACGGGTTACTTACTGGAAAAGGAGGGGCAACATCGCACGCAGCAGTTACCGCAGTGCGATTAGGAAAAACAGCAGTTGTAAATTGCAGCAGCTTGCAAGTTTTTGAAGACAAAGGATTTTGTACCCTTAACAATACCACATTTAAATCAGGCGACCTTATAAGTATTGATGGACACCTAGGTAATGTTTATAAAGGTAATTATCCAATTGAAAGCAAGCAGGAATATGCTGAATTTAAGTTTTAAAACGGCCAAAAGTTATTGTCGTTCCAAATTTGCTCTTTCAAATCTTCGTTAAGCTGGTATAATAGGTGGTGGTGGGTTCTTTCCCAATCCGCAAGCATTGTATACATTTCTTTTTCATTTGCATCTGTTGCCTCTTTTGCTCTTGTTGAGTATACCTCGATGGCTCTGTTTTCAAAATCAATAGCGGCAGAAATAGCAGCAGCCTCAAAGCCAGCAGCCGAAATTTCAGTTTTTATCTTCTCAGTAAGAATTTCTGTCGCAGCAGTATCTTCTTCAGGATGCTCCTCAACCTTCATAAACTCATTGTTTTCTGCGTAGCTCTTAAATTGCTTTACTAGAAAATTAATGTGCTCATCTTCCTCTTCAGCCATCATTTCAAATATTTTAGTGGCCGACTTACTCTCACTATTACGTGCAGCTTGAGTATAAAACGCTTTACCTTTACGCTCAAGCAAAATGGCTGTTTTAAGCACGTCAATTGTTTTAGTATTTAGTTCCATGGGATTTGTTTTAATATTTCGCACAAATTTATAAAAATCATTGGTAATACTGTACATTTGTATAAAATCAATTTTTATGCCAACCGACCATATTCAGAATATTAAAAAACTATTAAATAAAGTAGAGTTTACGGGCGAATGCCAAATAATTCCAATGCCATCATCTGGTTCAAACCGACTTTATTATAGAATCATCTTTTTAGATAATGCAATTCACAAATCAATAATTGCATCCTATAATAATGATGTTAGCGAGAATATTGCACATAACTCGTTTACACAACATTTTAAATATATTGGGTTTAATGTTCCGGAAATATATGCACATGATGAAAGCTATAAATATTTTTTAATTCAAGATCTTGGTGATGTTACATTATTTAATATGCTTGAAACAAATCCTAAAAAAGCAATTGAATATTATAAAATTGTAATTAGCGATTTAATTGACTTTCAAATTGATGGAATTAAGAACCTTAATCTTGATGTTGCATATCCTGTTAAGGAGTTTAATAAACGATCGATTATGTGGGATTTAAACTATTTTAAATACTATTTTGTTAAACCTCACAACATTGATTTTAATGAAAACATGCTTGAAGATGATTTTGAGAGATTTGCTGAACTATTATTAACTGCTGATTTAAGCTATTTTAATTATCGTGATTTTCAAGCACGAAATATTATGATTTACAATGATAAACCATGGTATATTGATTTTCAGGGAGGACGACATGGTGCATTACAATATGATTTAGTTTCGCTATTATATCAAGCAAAAGCAAATCTTGGTGACGATATTAAACTGCAATTGTACAATCATTATATAAAAACATTAAATACTAAATTGCCAGGTACCAGTATTGCTTTTGAAAAACTTTTCCCAAGCTTTATTTATTTTAGATTAATGCAAGTTATGGGAGCTTATGGATTTAGGGGTCTTGTTCAGCACAAAGCTCACTTCTTACAAAGTATACCAATGGTTATCAGTTCATTATCTGCTTTGCTGCAAAAATCAGACATAGGTGTAGAGTTACCTGAATTAAGCAATATCTTCAATCAAATATTACTATTAGATTATAGTATTTCTAACAAAATTAGTGATAATTTAACGATAAATATAAATAGTTTTTCTTTTAAAAAGAAAGGGATTCCCATTGACATTTCAGGAAATGGAGGAGGTCATGTTTTTGATTGCCGAAGTTTACCAAATCCTGGAAGAATTGCAGAACTTAGAGATTTTACCGGACTACAAAAACCCATTATTAACTATCTTGAAAAACAAAATGAGGTTACTGAATTTCTGAAAAATTCAAAAAATATTATCGACCAAAGTATTGAAAACTACCGAAAACGAAAATTCAGTAATCTTCAAATAAATTTTGGATGTACAGGAGGTAGACACAGATCAGTTTATAGTGCGTCAAAAATTGCCGAATATGTAAAAAGCAAATTCCCTGATGTTATAGTTGAGGTTTATCATTTTGAAATATAGTTAGAGATTACATGAAAGCAATAATACTAGCAGCCGGATTAGGTTCCCGACTAAATACAATAACGAGCAACAAACCAAAAGCTCTCGTTGAAGTTAATGGAAAAACAATGTTAGAACTGGTTATCCAAAATCTTAAAAAACAGGGAATCACTAATTTTCTAATAAATATTCATCATTTTGGAGAAAGCATAATTGACTACTTGTTAGAAAATAAAAATTTTGGAGTGAGCATTACAATATCCGATGAAAGTGACCAGTTACTTGATACGGGAGGCGCAATATTAAAAGCGCAAAATTTTATTTCAGGAAACGAACCTGTGTTGGTTCATAATGTTGATATTATTTCGGATGTGAAAATTACCGACCTTCTAAAATTTCATGTAAAAACCGGAAGCATTGCAACACTTTGTGTTAGAAAACGTGAGTCAGGCAGAGGTTTGTTGTTTAATAGTGAAATGCACCTTGTGGGATGGACAAGTATTGAAAAAAATGAATTTAAGTGGGTTAACAAGATTTATGATGAATATAACCTATTTGCTTTTAGTGGGATTTACATGATTTCGCCAAAGTTTGTTGAAGAAATAAAACAAAAGGGCAAGTTTTCTATTATTGATACATGGTTAAAAGTAGCCAAAAGTAATTATATTTCAGGATTTATTGACTCTTCGGAAACTTGGCACGATTTAGGAACCGCTGAAAAAATTAATCTTGCAGAAAGCGATAATGATAAGTAGTATCAATAATTAAATCCACTCCTAAAGAAAAAAAATCATGCCACTAAGACACCAAGCCGCTAAGAATCACAAAGAGCTAATTTGCAATGTATTATTCTTTGTGTGTCTTTCTGTCTTTGTGACTAAAAATAGCTTTTTAGAATGAATTTAATATTACTAATTGCACAAAACCAAATGATTAATTTCTCCATCTAAAATGGTAATAAAATAAATAAAGAATTGTATTGTGAAGAAATTTTTAAGCGAAGCTGCAGAAAAAATAATCAATAGCAAGCACTACGGTGCTCAATCGGTTGTTATACTCCCTAACAGAAGGTCGGAAGTATTTTTAAAGGAAGAAATTAAAAAGATATCTACAAAAAGCATTTGGCTCCCTGAGTTTTATCCAATTGATGAGTTTATTCAAAAGTTATCAGGGCTGGAAAAAGTAGATAATATCTCATTGTTTTTTGACCTTTACAAGATTCATCAAAAAATAGCAGGAAGCGATGCTAAAACAATTGATGAGTTTTTAACATGGGCTCCGGTAATGCTTTCTGATTTTAATGATATTGATAGTTCAATGGCTGATGCCAGAGATATTTTCACCCAGCTTTCAGCAGTTAAAGCAATCCAACAATGGAATCCAGATGGTAGTCCGTTAACTCAACTCCAACAAAATTACCTTGACTTTTTTAATTCGATGTATGATTATTATTCAGCATTAAATACCAAGCTAATTTTAGATAATACTGGTTATCAGGGATTAATTAAAAGGCATGCTGCGAAAAATATATCTTCCTTATTCAAAAAGCAACATTGGAATAATTTTCTTATTGTTGGGCTTAATGCCTTAAGTCAAGCTGAAATATTAGTACTTGATTTCATTAATAAAAACTACAAAACAAGTTTTATTTGGGATGTTGATGAATATTATTTTTTAAAAAAAGTAAGCCAAAATAATAACCAAGAAGCGGGAAAACAAATCAGACATGTAATTAACCAACTAAAATTAGCTGAACCTGATAATATTGGTAATAATCTTAGCTCATCTAAAAAAATAATAAATATATTGGGTGTTCCAAAAAATATTGGACAAGCAAAATATATGGGGCAAGAGCTGCAAAAACAATTTAATCAGCCCAAAACAATTAACGATGAAGGTGATAGAATGATACCATCAAATACTGCCATTGTGCTTGCCAACGAAGAATTACTTATCCCCTTATTAAACTCGCTCCCTTCGCTACAGCCGGATAGCGAAAAACATTATAATGTTACACTTGGTTATCCGTTAAATAATAGTCAGGTTGAGCACTTTTTTAACACTTGGATTGATTTAATAATTTCAAAGGCCCAAAACAATGGTAAAATACATACTTCAGATTTAATATCACTACTTAACAATCCGTTAATTAGGAAATTAATGAATGATATTGATGGTGATAGTTTTATAAAACATATTATAACTAATAATATCTCAGTTATTACTTCCGAAGAAATTTATGACAAGCTTAACCCTTACAAAAAGAAGAATTTAGAGTTTTTAACCAAACTTATTAGTATTAAAAAAGAAGATAAGGTAGTTAGCGTACTTGAACATCTTAAAGCAGTACTTATTTCTGTAATATCAACTAATAATACCTTAAATATATTAATAAAAGAACAGACCCATCAGCTTATTAAAATTATAAGTAAATTGATTATGTTAAGCTCAGATAATGAGAGTATTATAAACTATAATGCAATTAAGAAAATTGGACGACAATTAATTAGTTTGAGTAGTATAAACTTAATTGGCAAACCTCTTGATGGCATACAAATTATGGGCATGCTGGAAACCCGTAATCTTGATTTTGAGGAGGTTTATATATTATCTACCAATGAGGGGATAATTCCTAAGGCAAGTACAATTAATTCATTTATCCCAATGGATATTCGTAGACTAAGGAAATTGCCCCTACCTTCAGATAATTCAGATATTTATGCATATCATTTTTATAGACTATTGCAACGGGCAAAAAATATTACATTAGTATATAATTCGGATGCTGATAAATTAGGTGGTGGCGAAAAAAGTAGATTTATACTGCAAATTGAAAATGAATTATCAAAAATAAACCCCTTAATTGAAATACGATCAAGTATCATTAATACTAATATTTCACAAGGTCAAGGCCAAGATTCTTGTAATCAAGATATTGTTGTTAATAAAAATGAATCCATCACTAATAGGCTAAAAGAAATTGGGGTCAATGGCTATTCTCCATCATTATTAGGTAGTTACATAACTTGTCCGTTAAAATTCTATTTTGCTCATATATTAAAAATTAGTACAACAACAACAATTGAGCAATCGGTTGAAGCAAATACTTTTGGAACTGTAGCTCATGCTGTATTAGAAGAAATATATAAGCCGATGGAAAGTACTAAAATTGATGTGGATGTGCTAAAAAAATGCCTTAAGGATACTCGCCAATTAATTTCAAATCAATTTAAAAAACATTACAATAATAGTGATTTAAGCACAGGTAAAAATTTACTAATTTTTGAAGTAGTTCATAATTATATTAATAGTTTTATAAAGTGGGATATTAATTATCTTAAGCATTCTCCTGCTATACTTGAAAGTACTGAAGTTAAGCTTACTGCAAATGTTAACAAAGATTCGATAAGCATCAACTTTAAAGGAGTTGTTGATAGAGTAGATCGTAGAGAAAATAGCGAAATTGTTCGTATTATTGATTATAAAACAGGCAAAGTTGAAAGGCAAGATTTGGTTGTTAAAGATATTGAAGAAATTACCTCAAACCCAAAGTATGCAAAAGCATTTCAAGTGTTGTTTTATGCATGGTTGTATTATAAAGAGCACCCAAAATCAAAAATTGAAACAGGTATTATTAGTTTACGAAGCATCTCAAATGGATTTATTCCATTAAAAATTTCAGGTTTTGATAATATTAGTGATTATCTTGATAATTTTACTCATTCAGTTATAAGCCTGGTTAAAAACATTTCAGATGAAGGTACCCCATTTATTCAAACTGATGATGCTAAAAGATGTACTTGGTGCGATTACAAGTCAATTTGTAATCGATAGGTTATTAGCTTAAAAAATACCCTTTTTCATTTTTTTATAACTAAAAAATCCTAATTTTGCTACGACAACATTTTGTTATCGCCAAATTCTACTTTTAATTATGGATATTGAAACATACAAAATCCTTTTAGTTGATGATCTACCAGAAAACCTTATAACCCTTGAGGGAATATTGGACAGTCCAGAATTAGTAATTTATACTGCAAATTCGGGAAACGAGGCACTTGGAATGCTTCTTGAATATGACTTTGCGCTTGTATTAATGGATGTTCAGATGCCTGGGATGGATGGATTTGAAACTGCGGAAATAATGCGTAGTAATGAAAAAACAAAACAAATTCCAATTATATTCGTTACGGCCATTAGCAAACAACGTAATCATATATTTAGAGGATATCAGGCTGGAGCCGTTGATTATTTATATAAACCACTTGATCTTGAAATTCTTAAAAGTAAAATAAAAGCATTTGTAGAATTTTTTAAATATCGAACCGCATTACAAAAAACAACTGCTGAATTACAAAAAACGGTAAAAGCACTTGAAAGTGCCAAGAGTGTGGCTGAGAGTGCCACAAATACAAAAAGTTTATTTTTAGCGTCAATGAGTCATGAAATTAGAACCCCATTAAACGGAATTATTGGGATGGCTGATCTTGGGCTTATGGATACAGATTTAACAGATTTGCAAACAGAAAGACTTGAGGATATAAAAAAATCAGGGGAAACACTTTTAGATATTATAAACGACATACTCGACATCTCTAAAGTAGAGGCCGATGCATTAGAGCTTGAAGAAATTGAATTTAGTCTTGGAGAATTAATGGAAAGAATTTTCAATACAATTAGCATTAAGGCTCTTGAAGGTCAAAATGAATTAATTTGCGATATTGACGAAGGTATACCTGATATTATTATTGGTGATCCACTAAGGCTCAGACAAATACTAACTAACCTCCTTACAAATGCAATAAAATTTACCACTGATGGTGTTGTTAAGCTATCTGTAAAACTATCAGATAATATTGAAGAACAATTACGACTAAATTTTTGTGTTAGTGATACGGGCATTGGAGTTTCATCCGAAGTTATAGAAAAACTTTTTGCAACATATACCCAAGCAGATACATCTATAACACGTACTCATGGAGGAACCGGGCTTGGCTTAAATATTTCGCAAAAGCTTGTTAGCCTCATGGGTGGCACAATTACTGCTGAAAGTACTCTTAACAAGGGTAGTGACTTTATGTTTACGCTAAATTTAATTTCGGGAGAGCGAAATTCTGAAAAACAACTAGTTACTAAAATTCCAAATCTTGATAATTTCAATATATTAATTGTTGATGGTAACAAAGATGCAGGGAAAGTTATTTCTGATATTCTGAATAACTATAATCTAAAAAATAAAATTGCTTATTCGCTTGATGAAGCGGTTTCTTTTGTTAAAAAAGAGGAATTCGACTTATTGTTTATTGATTTTAATTTAAATGGCATGTCGGGAGATCAAATTATTGATGAATTTAGTAAGGTATTTCCTGATAATACGCTAAATATTGTGTTCTTATCTCAGATAAAATCATCAATTGAGGTAATAAAACTTCAGAAAACTAAAAATTACGACTTTATCACAAAACCTATTTTACGTACCAAAATACAAAAATATTTTGATAAAAAATATGGAGTTGTAGATAGTAGCAATCTGAAAAAAGAAAAATCTGGAGAAACAATTAATTCAAGAAAGGCAAGAATCCTTGTTGCAGAAGATCAAATATTAAATATGAAAATTGTTACCCAACTTCTGCAAAAAAAAGGTTGGGAAGTAATTGCTGCTGAGAATGGTAAGATAGCAGTAGATATATTTGAAGAAAACCCTAATGATATTGACGTGGTGTTAATGGATGTGCAAATGCCTGAAATGGATGGGCTTATGGCTACTAAAGCTATTAGGGAGATTGAGTTAGAATCAGGTAATCACACTCCAATCCTTGCAATGACAGCTTTTGCCATGAAGGGCGATAAGGAAAAATGTCTTAATGCAGGCATGGACTATTATATTTCAAAACCAATTAATCCTTCTGAGTTATACAAGGTTATTGAAAAATTTATCATAGCTAAAAGCTAAAAAATTATTTCAGACAAAGCATATGAATAACGAATTTGTTAACTATAATGAATCCTCTTTTTGGGAAAAATTAAAATTTTCATTAAAGTCATGGAAAAATATCGGGGTTGGTAAATCTCTACTAATATGGTTTTTGGCAATTTCATTTGTTCCACTTGCCTCATTAAGCTTTATTAATTATCTAAATGCATATCAAGGTATTCAAATTGTTACCGATAAATCATTAAACTCTTCATCAAAGCTAAGGCTAAAATATATAAATAGGTACTTTGATGGTGTTATTGATAATCTGAAAATTACAGCAGCTTCACATTCCAGATTAACTATATTTGATTCATTAGAAGTTAGTTTTAATAATAGTAAAATGCCTCTAAATGAATTTGTAAAGACTAAATATTGGGATGATAAAACAACTAATCTTAGGAGCGAATTTGAAATTATTATTAAAGAAAATGATTATTATAATTTTCTATTTATAGATGATCTAGGAAATGTTCTTTTTTCAGTTAAAAACGAAAATATTTTAGGGAAAAATATTTTCTCAGACAAACTTAGAACGACTCTTTTTGGCATAACAGCACTTGAATCGTTAGAATCAGGAAAAACACTCTTTTCGGACCTTGAAGTTTTCGAATCGAGTTATAATTCCGTTTCTGGTTTTTTTACAAAACCAGCAGTTAACGAAAATGGAGAAATAATTGGTGTACTAGCTTTTCAAATTACAATTGATGCGTTAAGCAAAATGATTCAGAAAGAAGCTGATTATGGAGAAACCGGCAAGGCATTTTTAATTGGAGAAGATTTACTTTTGCGTACAGCAACACGGTTTGGTGATAAATCTGATATCCTAACCAAGAAAATATCAAATATAAAAACTCAAGAATGGAAGGATTATCTTCTGCACAAAGATGATTTAGAATATCTTATCTCAAATGAGCTATTAATCAGCAAAGTACAAAACTATGATGATGATGATGATGGTAAGTATGTAATGGGTATATACAGAACCATTACGGAGCTAGAACCACTTGGAGTTAATTGGGCATTAATTGAGGAAATTGATCATCAAGAGGCTTTTGTTTATGTGAGAAGATTAAGTGATATTGCCAAAATATCTTTTGCACTCACATTGCTAATTGTTTTCTTTATTTCAATACTAGTAACTCGCTGGTTTGTAAACCCAATTAAGCAGTTGTCATCATGGGGAAAAGAAGTGCAAATAGGAAAACTTGCTGCAAGAAATATAAAAGCACCCGACAACGAAATTGGTGATATGCGTAATACTTTTAGCAGTTTGGTTAGTGCCCTTACATCGTATGCAAATGTTGCTAGATTAATGGCAAAAGGGGATTATAGCGAAAATGTTGAGGTTAGAAGTGAAGATGACATCCTTGGCAACTCACTTAATCAAATGATATCTAGTTTTAAACTAGTTGTTAATCAGGCTAATAAGATTGCGGATGGTGATTACTCTGCTGTTATTAAACCCAGAAGCGAAAATGATAGTCTTGGTAAATCACTTTTTATCATGACTGAAACATTGCGTAAAAATGCAATTGAAATAGAACAGCAGGATTGGCATAAAACTGGGTTAAATCAGCTTGAAAGTACAATTAAAGGAAATCGTAATATTAAAGAACTGACAAACGATATTATCGAATATTTTTGTACTTACCTTGATGCTCAAATAGGATTGTTATATTTATTTGAAGATGATAAGTTGCATTTGATATCATCGTATGCTCTTAAAAATAAAGATATTATTAAAATGAGCACACTTGCTCCTGGAGAAGGTGTTATTGGGCAAGCTTACAATAAAAAGAAGCCTATTATTATTACGGGCAATGTTGGTGATGACTTACCGATGTTTAATTATGGAGCAGGTGAACAACGACTTCAGCAGTTTATTGTTATCCCATTTGTAAATAATAATATTGTAGTAGGCGTCATGGAAATTGGGTTGATAAGTGAATTGTCTGAAAATAAGCTTAAATTTCTTAAAACAGCATCCAAAGATATTGCATTATCAATACTTACTTTACAATCTCATTTGAAAGTTATTGAGCTATTGGAGCACACCCAAGAACAATCAAAAGAGCTGGAAGTACAGCAAGAAGAACTAAGACAAACAAACGAAGAGCTGCAAGAGCAAACAAATGCCCTTAAAATTTCGGAAGAAAATTTACAAACACAAAAAGAAGAACTTAAAGTAATAAATGAAGAACTCGAGGAAAGAAGCAGGGCCTTGGAAGTGCAAAGGGATGCTATTAAAGGAAAAAATACTGAATTAGTAATTGCACGTAAGGATATCGAAAATAAGGCCAAAGATCTTGAGCTTACAAATAAATATAAAACAGAGTTTTTGGCAAATATGTCGCATGAGCTGCGAACACCATTAAACAGCATAATTGTATTGTCACAACTAATGGCCGAAAATAAAAAAGGTCATTTAGATAAAAAAGAGAAACAATTTTCTACAACCATTAACTCTTCAGGTAACGATTTATTAAATCTTATTAATGATATTCTTGACCTTTCAAAAGTAGAATCAGGTAATATTGAGCTAAATTTAGAACGCCTCTATTTCGATGATTTTGGAGCATTTATCAAGTTTTCATTTGAAGAAGTGATGAAAGAAAAAAATCTAAAATTAATTGTTAATATTGAAAAAGGGCTTCCCGAGAGTATACTTAGTGACATTCAAAGAGTACAGCAAATTGTAAAGAATTTGTTCTCAAATGCCATAAAGTTTACCCGAATGGGTGAAATTAGCATGACAATTAGTACCCCCAAAGAAGGAACAAAATTTAGTAACTCAAATTTGACAGCAAATAGAATAATAGCTATTGCAATTAAGGATACAGGCATAGGTATACCCGACGAAAAAAAGGATGTTATTTTTGAGGCTTTTAAGCAAGCAGATGGCACTACTAGCCGCAAATATGGTGGTACTGGTTTGGGCTTAAGTATTTCCAAAAACTTTTCGCAACTATTAGGTGGCGAAATGCAACTACAAAGTGTTGAAGGGCAAGGATCGACCTTTACCCTGTTTTTACCAATGGAAATAAAGCTTGATAATAATCAAGAAGGAAGTTTGGGCGAATTTATTGCAATTAATAAGGATAAAGGAAACGTTGAAGTAAAAAAATCAAATAGCATAACAGAGGCTATTGCAGGTAAAAATACTCCTTCACCGGTTCAAATAAATAAAAATATTGTTGACGACGTAAATACTATCAGTAAAGATGATAAGGTAGTCCTAATCATTGAAGATGATTACAACTTTGCTTCTGTGCTGCTAAGCCTTGCACATGAGCATAGGTTTAAGGCAATAATTGCCTTGGATGGAGAAACCGGGCTACACCTTGCAGACTATCATAATCCTAAAGCAATAATTCTGGATGTTGGGTTACCAGGTATTGATGGGTACGAAGTGTTGGAAAGATTAAAACAAAATCATAAAACACGACATATTCCTGTTCATTTCATCTCTGCCAACGATACTGATATTAAGGCATTTAAAATGGGAGCCATTGGTTATTTAACTAAACCGGTTGAAAAAGAGCAAATAGATAATGTGTTTGACAAGATAGAAACAATAATTTCAAAACCAATAAAAAAATTATTAGTTGTAGAGGATGAGGCAATTATGCGCAAAAGCATAATTAACTTGATGAAAAGTGAAAACATTATCATTACTGATGTTGGATCAGGGCAAGAAGCTTTTGACAAGGTTAAAAATGAAGCTTTTGATTGCATGATTTTGGATTTAGGGCTTGAAGATATGACAGGCTTTGAGTTACTTGATATGTTTAAAAAGAATGAAATAGCTACAAACTTGCCAATAATTATATACACAGGTAGAGAACTTACCCTTGAAGAAAATGATAAACTACGAAGCTATTCAAAAAGTATAATCCTAAAAGGGGCACGATCGTTTGAGAGGTTGCTTGCCGAAACTACACTTTTTCTGCATCAGGTTGAATCAAAATTATCCGATAATAAGAAAAAAATGCTTGAAAAAGTACATAGTAAAAAAGATGTAATTGAAGGAAAAACAATACTTGTTGTTGACGATGATATGAGAAATGTATTTGCCATTAGTAGCTTACTAGAAAGTTACAATGCTAAAGTTATTGTTGGGAAAAATGGTGTTGATGGAATAAATAAATTACATGACAATAAACAAATTGACCTAATATTAATGGATATTATGATGCCTGAAATGGATGGCTATGAGGCAATGAAAAATATCCGTAAAGAAAAAAAATACAAAAAATTGCCAATAATTGCCCTCACAGCTAAAGCGATGAAAGAAGATCGTGAAAAATGTATTGCAGCTGGAGCTAGCGAATATTTATCGAAACCAGTGGATAAAGACAAACTATTATCACTTTTACGTGTTTGGTTGTATTGATTTTAATAAGTATTTAAATTATCACGAAAAACATATATGAAAAAAATCAACTATCAATTGCATTAAATTTAATGTCATAAATCAGAAAGTGAGTTCGATAATGATTAAGCAAATTGGTTATAAGTGTGATATTGCTGTTAATGGTGAAGAAGCACTTAAAATGCATTTAAAGAAGATATTAATAACTACCTCAGCAACGCAATGGATTATTATGTAGGTAAACCATTGCGTACACGAGATTTAACAAATGTATTGTTGCAGGCTTATAAATAATATAGATAGATGACAGTTAGTACCGAAGAAAAAAATCAACTAATTAATATTGAGATAGAACTGATATTAAAAGCTGTATTTATTAAATATGGATATGATTTTAGGAACTATAGTAAAGCTCACGTTAAACGTAGGTTGCTTAATAGGCTTATTGCATCAAACCTAAAAAGTATTTCTGAGATGCAGCACAAGGTATTACGCGAACCAGAGTTTTTTGAGATAATGTTACGTGACCTTTCTATAAACGTTACCGAGATGTTTCGTGATCCCAGTTTTTACCAAGCACTACGAAAAGAAGTTATTCCTGTACTTAAGACATATCCTTTTATTAAAATATGGCATGCTGGCTGTTCAACTGGGGAAGAAGTATATTCATTTGCTGTATTATTAAAAGAAGAGGGTTTGTATGATAGAGCTCAAATTTATGCGACTGATTTTAATCACGATGTACTCGACATTGCAAAAAAAGGAATATACCCTATTGACAGGATAAAAGAATTTACTGCCAATTATCAGGCAGCCGGTGGAACACAATCATTTTCTGATTATTATATGGCAAATTATAATTCGGTATTATTTGATCAGTCGTTAAAAAAGAATTTGGTTTTTGCCGAACATAATTTGGTTACCGATAGCGTTTTTGCAGAAGTTAATCTGGTAATCTGCAGAAATGTACTAATCTATTTTAATAAGGAACTACAAAATAGAGTTATTGACCTATTTTACGATAGTTTGAACAATGGAGGTTATTTGGCTCTGGGTTCCAAAGAAACAATTCAGTTTACTTCAAAAGCCGATAAATTTGAAACAATTAATGCAAAAGAAAAGGTTTACAAAAAAGAAAATTTTGAAAATATAGAAGTTTAATGTCAAGTACACCATCAAAAAACTTGAAACATGAAACTTGAAACATGTATATGTACAAAGCAGTAGTAATAGGAGCATCAGCTGGTGGATTTCACGCCTTAAGGAAGCTATTAACAAGGTTTCCCAAAGACTTTTCGATGCCTATTTTTATTGTTCAGCACATTAGTCCAACATCTGATAACTACATGGCTAAGTTTTTAAATAAAAAATCTGAATTAGTAGTTAAGGAGGCAGATGAAAAAGAAATAATTAAGGGGGGAACAGTATACATTTCTCCTCCAAATTATCATCTGTTAATAGAAGAGGATAATACATTGTCGTTATCCACAGAAAGTAAAAAAAATTACTCCCGCCCTTCAATAGATATTTTATTTGAAAGTGCAGCATATACTTATGGAAATGGTTTGATAGGTGTTGTTTTAACAGGGGCAAACAGTGATGGCGCAGAGGGGTTACTTACCATAAAAAACTTTGGTGGTTATTGTATTGTTCAGGAGCCTACAGAAGCAGAGTCAACAGCTATGCCACTTGCTGCCATAGAAAAAGTGTCACCAAATAAAGTGCTTAAATTAAACGATATCGCAAATCTGATTGTGGAGCTTGACAAGTAAATTTACTTAAATTATCATATTTATTGATTGGAAAGAAATAAGGCTATTAATAGACAAAGATTATTCAAGAGGAAAAAGTGCGACGGTCTTATATCGTATCAAAGACCTGAAAAAAGAGGCATTTTTTTGCTGACACTACTTATAGAAAGTATCGTTCAAAGATAATACTTAATTGATTTAATTAAAAGGTTTTAGGATTTTTTCTATTGAAATTTCTTTTGTCATAATCAATCTCAAAAATGATTGAATATTTTTTGGTTTGATTATGATGTTGGCAATGGATTGCGCTATGAATAGTTGCCGCCTGCGAAGTCTGTTCTTGTTTGGTTTTACCATACTTATACTAACCCATCATAGAATCTTGTAATACTATATGCATCTTTTGCACCTACTATTCTTCATAATTTAGTTCCAGAGCTACGGCTATGCAAAGAAATTCTTCATCTATTAGGCACAAAATATGCTATCTACTAAATACAAAATTCTATCACGAGTTAGTATAAAACGGACTACAAATATTGATTTTATAATTGTCTAGGCAATTATTTATGAGCGTTCCTTTGTTATGCGCTTTTCTTTATTTCTAACATAAATCAACTTATACCTACCTTTTTGGCTTTCTCGTTGATCTATTTCAAATTTTCCGGTCGACTTGATTAATGGAGTTAACTTTTGAAAACCATAGTTTCTAGGATCAAAATTTGGTCGCTTCTTTTGCAATAAACTTCCAACATCTCCTAAAAATGCCCATCCTTCATCATCTGATAAGTCTGTAATTGTTGATGCAATTAATTTAATTTCCTTCTGACTAATTGTATCGAATGTTTCCTTGTCCAATTCCTTATCATCTTCAGATACTTTTTCTTTTGCTTTATTTTTCAGGATTTCAATGTATATAAATTTGTCACACGCAACAATAAATGGATTTGGCGTCTTTTTTTCTCCAATTCCAATTACTTGCATACCAGCCTCTCTTAAACGAGTTGCTAATCTGGTAAAATCACTGTCACTTGATACTAAGCAAAACCCATTTACTTTTTCTGAATACAATATATCCATGGCATCAATTATCATAGCTGAGTCTGTAGCATTTTTTCCTGTTGTATATCCATATTGTTGAATGGGAGTAATAGCATTTTCCAAAAGCATATTTTTCCATTTAGATAAATTGGGTTTAGTCCAATCGCCATAGATTCTTTTAATGGTTGGATTGCCATATTTAGCTATTTCTTCCATCATTTCTTTCACAAAAGCTGAAGGTATATTATCGCCATCAATAAGTACTGCTATATTTATATTCATTGCCTTTATTTAAGTTTTAATTATTTTTTCGGTTCTACTGTAATTTTAATGGGTAATTAAAATAATCAATATTTCTTATTATATTTGGTTATTTGTCAGAAGCTGGAAGTCCGAAGACGGAAGTATTTGAACTTCTGACTTCTAGCTTCTGACTTCTAGCCAATATTTTAATATAATATACATATTACAATTTTCATTATACCACTAAAATTGCAGTAGTACCATTTTTTTTATTGTTGATAATGTAATTCTTCTTAGAATTGCGCATAACTTCTTATATATACAAATTTTCTACACAAAACCAGTAATATTTGCAAAACATGTACACAATTATACATTCTGTAATTTAAATACTAAGGTTATGTACTTAGTAATATTTGACTACTTTTTCAGTTCTGGAGTGATTACCATATTGAATTGTTAGTAGGTATACTCCAGCTGGTAAGTTCTTCATATCAATATTATTGTCTGTCTCCTTCTCAATGCTAAACCATTCTTTTTCTATGAGAACTCGACCAACTGAATTTGCAAGTCTGGCTTTTACCGTATTATTGCCATTTCCATTTACATTAATATTAAGAATATCACTAGTAGGGTTTGGGTAAATCACACATAGAAATGGGTTAACTAAGTCATCAATTTTAGTTATATTACCAATCCCAAACTCAAAACTAGCTGAGCCTCCAAAATCAGGGTCAAATGTATAGAGTGCTGCTCCGTCAGAGTTTAATATTTTGAAAGAACCAACACCCTGATTTGGTTGATGCCAAAATTCAAGTCCGTTATCTCCTGAATCTTCAATTTTTAGTTTATAACATCCTGCAGACCATTGAAATTCATCATTATATGTTGTATTGTTTTCGCAGTTATCACGTTCAAATAATAGATTTCCATCTACATCTTCAAGAGTGTATGAATTTTGGTATCCATAATTATTTGTATTCAATTGGATAGTATAAGTATTTCTTGCAGGATAAACATGTATGTCTTCAAATGATGATGAATAACTATTATTAAAATCATAATCATCTTGCTCTCCATTTGCAGTTAATATGTTTGCTGTAAATGTATTTGATCCGCTCATCCAAAAAGTAATGTCATCAATAGGCAGTATTATGGTATCCTGCTTTAAGAATTCAAGAGACCCATTCCATGTATAATTTACTATCTCACCGCCATTAATATAATATTCAAGAACTACACTTGTAAGAACCGATGATCCATTATTCTGAATAACAATCTCTGGGTATGTACATGCCGGATTGAATCTGATTTCACTTGCCTCCTCACTATTTGGCTTTAGTACTTTAAAAATTGAGGCATCCAAATCAAAATTAGGAGCACCATACGTAACAAGTTGATTATTCACAATATAATTTGATGTTCCATTTGCATACTCAAGACCATAGTCTAATGTGTGAGTTTGCCCAGATGTTACATATTCAGTAATGTCATATTCGGTGAGTGTACTTGGGGTTCCAGGACACCATCCTGCTCTATCGTAAATCCATGTTCCACCCTGTGGGTAAATAGCTATTTCTGAACACTCATTCCATACTCTCCACTCATATTCGATTTCGCCTTCATCAATATTTAAATTATGGATCCTGCTAGTAAACTCTCCTTGCTGGCCATGTCCTGTAATTACAGAACGAAATTTATACATGTCGCCTTCAGGATTGAAGTATAAATTTCTGGGTTCAAAGGCTTTGTTATCCATTATACTTGTATAGCTTTTGCTATCAGGTCTCCAAATTTGATTTATGTCGATTACATCATGGGGAGGTGTCCCAATAATAAATAGGAATTTAATATCCATATCCTCCTGGCGTTGACCTCCACGCTCAATGGTCATTCTTTTGGAGCCATGTAATATAGGGATGTAATCAGTTACATCAAATGCCCATGTTTTACCATCCATTCCAAGGTCAAGATAAATTCCATAAGGAGTTACGAAGGACATGATCTCATACTTTGAAGGATATCTATTGAAATATGATAACTCAGTTATTTCAATAGATCCTGTATTTGCTGCCATGGTTGAGTCAATTGCAATTCCTTCCGGATCATAGGTAACTTGATATTGCGTTTCCCATAACTCATTAACTGATACTTCATTAATACTATCACTTAGCATTGTCCCAAAACGAGGAATAATTTCAAATTCTCTTACAATATTTGGAGTTAGTAACAAGGAGTCGGTAATAATCTGATCGGTTATTGTGAGGTTATAACTTCCTTGTGCAAAGGTGATATTTGGACGTTCATTAACTTCATTGAAGTCGCGGAATAGCTTGAATCCTCTTTCATAAACCCAGTAAAGGAAATCAACAATAGTTCCTGTTTCTGAGTTTGGAGAAATGTCAGAAACTGAAGTTCCCAATCCTTCATTTAAATCGTAATATGCTATCAAATTGCTATAGTTGGGATGTGAAGGTGAGAGAGGTTTGTACATCCAGTTCTGAATAGTTTGTTGATCAAGCTCACTGTCCCAGATTCTGAATTCATCCATATTTCCGTAATATGAACGGTCGGCAGTACCGCTTGTGGCAATTATGAACTCCTGAATATCCATAAGTCTTGTTTTTCCTGTTCCCGAATGCCAAAGCTCGCCATTATGATAGATATTCATACTACCTGTAGTAGTGTTTTTTGTGAAAGCCCAATGACTCCAACTTCCTTTTATCTCTGAAGCAGTAGCAGCTTTGTCTATCCTATCGTAACCAGAACCATCATTACCACAATCAAAATATATATTTGAATTCCCCCATGGATGATGAATGTTAATCTGTCGGTTGTTATTCTCATCTACACCATGTAAGATACTATTATTTATGGGCTGAATATTTTCATTACCATAACTCCAAAATGAAATTGTAATTTCTTCAGAAATTGAAGAGAAAGCAGTTGTTGGGATTTCAATTTTGCCATTTACAGAATTTAAGTTATATCCATTGGTGCTGTATATTCCACTAATATTTGAAGTTGTTTCTCCTTCAATTTGAGTTAAATTACTAACAGTATTATTGGTAAACGAAAATTCAACAATTATATTTGAAGCACCATCCCATGCAAAAGGTGTATGAAATTGAACTCTGTTAGTTCCTGAAACAAGTGAGTAATCATGGAAGTAAACTTCTGTAAAGGCTTCTGAATCTGGACTATTACTATCTAACTCAGTTTTACTTGTTTGTTTTATCCTAACACGCATGTAATATGCATCCGCGCTATTGGTTGCTTCAAATAGAATGCCTCCAATATTACCTGCAATAAGCCCTGATGTTGACAATTCAGATTGTGTGTATAAATATTGTGATTTACCTGAATTATTATCTGTAGATAAGCTATGTTCGAGTTGTAAATTACCAGAACCGATAGTTACCAGATCTTCGGTAATGGTATTGTTCAACTGAACCTCTTTCTGACGGTATTGATAGTAATCGTAAAGAGGAGTCTCAACATAATCAAAAGTAGTTCCTGAAAATGCTGAAATTGAATGAGAATTAGTAAAACTCAAAACAGAATCAACCCTTGATGAGTCAGTAATATATGTATTGCATGAATAATCCCATTCACCACAACCCATATTAGTATTACCCGGAACAGAGACTAATCCATCTTTACATCTCATGTTATAAAGCATGATTACTTTTTCAAAGCTCAGACCAGTGTCATCAGGAAAATCAATCATAGTGTCTCTTATTCCTCCACCTGAGGTTTGGGGATAGTTAAATGTTGAAACAACAATGGTATCGCCAATTGATTGTGCAATAATTGAAGTGGTAATGATAATCAGGAAAATAGATAGGAATAATTTCATAATATTATTTTTTGATTTGTTAATTATTATGTATTCAAACAAATTTAAACTTTTAGGGTCAAAGTTTAAAAAAGTATTAGTACAAAACTAATTATTTTATTTAATATTAAATGATAGTGTAATAAATACCAAGGCATAAAATATTAGATTTAAATGGGGTTGGCTTAAATATGTGCTGTAGAAATAACATTTAGGAAGAAATAACCATACTGTTAAACCACCCATTTGTTAGAAAAAAAAAGCAGCTACATCTTATGTTGATGTAACTGCTTGATTGTAAATGTGAACCCGGTAGGATTCGAACCTACAACCTCCTGATCCGTAGTCA
>Ga0307988_1000445_pt1 | contig 28977 bp, 24 predicted proteins | sample EllFjometagen183_FD_203166 | JGI IMG/M metagenome (GOLD analysis project Ga0307988, IMG submission 203166) | Marine microbial communities from Ellis Fjord, Antarctic Ocean - #183 | ecosystem: Environmental > Aquatic > Marine > Unclassified | place: Southern Ocean | collected 2014-10-08 | reverse complement strand
TGAAGCCATCGCCAATATCCCGTCCGAACATAGGGCACCATAAAAGTAGGCACATAGGCACCTATTCCATGGATTTTATTCTGGATCACCAAGGATAGATCAATACGTTCCTGTTCATTGAGGCTGGCCCTGTACTTGTCGATCAAGGCATCCAGTTCTGGATCATCTGTATTGGTAATATTATTGGTCTGGGGTTTATGGGCATTGTCAGAATGCCAGCCCTGCCAATAGGAGGGTCTTAAATTGGTACTCCAACCCATCCAGGCCACATCATGTTTTTTTTCAAGAAATTTTTTAAACATGGCCGTGGAATCCAGTTTTTCCAGACTAAGCTCAATACCGGCCTTCAGGGCATCTTCCTTGAGAACAACCAGCTGGGGCATATATTCATCAAATCCATAGGTCACTTTGACTGAAAACCTTTGTCCATTTTTTTGCCAGATACCATCGTTTCCCCGTGTCCAGCCCTTCCCTTCCATAAGGGCTTCCACCTTTTCAATATCATATTTCCGCGGGATTATGCTGTAATCTGTGTATTTTCCATATCCGAAGAAAGCCTGGGAAAGCCTGAAATAATCCCCTCTCAGAACCTTTTCAATGACTTTTTCAATGTTCATTGCATGGGCAAATGCATGGCGCAATTCCTTTTCCCGAAAAATTTCCTTATCCTGGTTCAGCCACATTCCAAGGGAAGGTCTCTGGAGGTCATTAAAAAACCAGATCCGGTTCACATACCCGTTTTTAAATACCCGGGTTTTGGTTTTGTCATGCCAGTACTTGGGCAGGGTAAGACTGAAGGCATCAACACGGCCTTTTTTAAAATGCTCCCATTGAAGATTAAAGTCCCGGATCACTGTGTAAAGGACATAATCCACATTAAACCGATCTTTAAAATATTTTTTGTCCCTGGCCCACCAATCTTGTTTCCGTTTAAACTTGATAAACCTTCCTTTTTTAAATTCATGGATCTGGTAGGCTCCGGTATTGGGAACAATGGCCCAGTTATAGGTCTGGACAAATTCATGGTTCAGCCTTTTAAAATAATGCTCAGGCGTAGGAGAAATACCCAGCTTTAGATATAAATCAGGCACTGCCTTGGTACTTTTCACCCCAATTGTATGGTCATCATACACCACAACAGATTCAATCTCTTTGGAATAATAATCATTGTACCAGGGTGCTATAATGTGCTCTGACCTCATAAATGTAAGGGTATAAACATAATCCCAGGCTGTGACAGGATATCCATCAGACCATTTTGCCCCGGGGTCCAGTTTAAAATACATGGTTTTTTTATCATCCCCAAAAGCCCAGTGACTGGCAAGTTCAGGTATAATATTACCTGAATTGGGATGAATATTAATCAAAGAAAGCTGATTGTCCAGGATGGCCCCGCGAAAGGATCCGTTTGAATCCGGCCCCACCACGCGAAAGGTCATGGGAAAGCTTATGAGGGCTGAACGAAGGGTGCCGCCTTTCCGGGCATCCTGAGAAGCAAATACAGGATCAATTTCATTGGTCAGCCAATGGATGTTATCCGGCAATGGTTCATAGGATCTAACGCTTTTATCAACCAGGTTTACGGATGCAGGACCCGCTCCCTGGACTTCCTCGTTTTCAGGTCTGTCACACCCGAAACAACAGCTCAAAGCCAGTACGGCTGCAAAGTAAAAACATTGTATTATACGCATTTATTCTCCATTATTTTACAGGACATCCATGCTTTACCGGACCATATCAAATTCCCCTGTTACTGATCAATATTTACTTTTTTTCTTGATTTTTTTTCCTGGTGATTCGTTTGAAACCAATTTATCCATCACTACTTTGCTGGTTTTTCGCATTTTTTAGGCAAAGGACTGGAAAATCTTGACCCTGGAAACGGAATATAATAGCATGGAGCCAAAACAAACCATAGAACAATGAACCCATTGGTGTTTGTAACCTTAATTTTTCAAAAGTGACTTATAATGGATATTGCATCTTTCATTGGTATTATTTCCGGACTTTCATTAATAATTTCTGCTATTTTTCTTGGGGGAGAGCTTTATAATTTTATCAACATCCCCGGTTTGATGATCGTTTTTGGAGGGACCATTGCCACCACATTAATCACCTTCCAGTTCCGTGATGTATTTGCAGCTTTTAATGCAGCCTACTTTGTTTTTTCCAAAGACAAGGAAGACCCCAATGAGGCAGTTGCCACCATGATACGCCTCAGCCGCATCAGCCGTCGCCAGGGTCTTTTACATCTATCCAACATAAAAACCAACTCCCTGTTTTTAAAAAAAGCCTGCGGCCTTCTGGCGGACGGGTCCTCGGAAGAAGTTATCCGGGCCGCCCTTACCACTGAAATTCAATCCCTCCAGATGCGTCATTTTATTGTGCAGGATGTATTCCGCAAAATGGGAATATATGCACCGGCCTTTGGAATGCTGGGAACCTTGATCGGCCTTGTCCAGATGCTCAGCAAACTACAGGACCCTGCCAATATAGGTCCTGCCATGGCCACTGCATTGCTGACCACTTTTTACGGGTCCCTTTTATCCACCCTGTTTTTTCTCCCCATTGCCGGCAAGCTAAGGTCCAGGACTGTTATTGAGATCATCAACCTTGAAATAATCAGGGAAGGCGCCATATCCATTATAAACAATAACAATCCAATGATCATCTATGAAAAATTATCCAGCTTTATTTCTTCGCGGCTTCGCACTCCATTGGACAAAATGGATATTAAATCCTGACCATGAAAAACACTTCCTATAATAATTCATTTATAACCTATGATGATGATGCTACCTGGCTAATTACCTATGCGGATCTGATGACTCTTTTGCTGGTCTTTTTTGTCCTGCTTTACTCCCTTGCCTTTTTTGAAAAAGAAAAATACATGTCAAGGATTGAATCCATTAAAATCCAGCTCACAGAAAACCAGGAACTTAAAGGGGTAATGGAAGTTTTTGATGAATCCGGCGCCCTGGATCAGAAAATCAGTATTGAAGACATCACAGGCCTTAGATCAAGGGAAACTACAATGGTTAAAGCCATTGAGCGATTTGTCCGGCAATTGGATCAAGACAAAAATATCGTTACCCAGATGAAAGATGGGAAAGTTATTGTCACTGTATCCGGAGAAGCCCTGTTCAGCTCAGGTTCTGCTGTATTGAGCCCTGATTCTTTACCTGTTTTTGATCGTATGATTCAAATTTTTGATGATTTTTTGGAATACAATATCAATATCAAAGGCCATACGGATAATATTCCAATTTCAACAAAAGCGTTTCCTTCAAATTGGGAATTATCTGCAATACGAGCAACAACTGTATTAAAATATCTGGTATCCAGAGGAATAAAGCCCCAGCGTTTAACAGCAACTGGCTATGGTGATATCATACCCCTAGTTCCCAATACCACAGATAAAAACAAGGCAAGAAACAGGAGGGTGGAATTTGTTCTGGAAAAAAAAAACAACAACTGAATACATTGAGCCCATGAGTACAGAAAACCAGAGGGAATCATTTCGCTATGCTTTCACAAAGCATAGATCTCTTTCCATGGTTTTTAAACAAAAAACCGTTACAATTCTTAATATCTCTGCCGGGGGCATGGCCTTTACAAATAATGGGTTTAAACAATATGAGGCGGACCAGATAGCTCTCTTTCTTGATATTCCAAATTTCAGGGGAGATCCCGAATTCCCAGCCCTGGTAAGAATCTTAAACATTACCCCAAATGGGGTCTGCCACTGCATTTTTGAAAACTTGACCATTAAAGAATATGAAATAATTCACAAATATGTCCTTGAAATGCAGAAAATCGATTTAAAGGCCTAAGCCCAGATCAAATGATCCTCCACGTTGACATGGATGCATTTTATGCCGCTATTGAGCAAAGGGACAACCCTGAAATCAGAAATAAACCGGTTGTTGTATCTGGAAATTCAAACCGCAGTGTGGTTTCCACTGCCAGCTATGAAGCAAGAAAATTTGGGATTCATTCTGCCATGCCGGTTTTCCAGGCAAAAAAAAAATGCCCTCATTTGATCATCGTTCCGGTGAACATGAAAAAATATGCAGATACTTCAAAAAAGATAATGCAGATACTTGCTGGCTTTTCTCCTCTGATGGAACAGGTTTCAATTGATGAAGCCTATCTGGATATCAAAGGGTGTGAAAAACTATTCGGCTCTCCAGATGTCATTGCAAAAAAAATCAAATCTACCATATTTCATGAGCTTTTCTTAACCTGTTCCATTGGCATTGCTCCTGTTAAATTTTTGGCTAAAATTGCTTCAGACATTGATAAACCCGGCGGAATAACCATAATTCCCAAAGAAAAAATGGACGATTTCATTGTCAGCCTCCCCATCCAAAAGGTTCCAGGAGTAGGCAAACAAGCCATGAAGCAGATGACAATTTTAAAAATTACCACTTTGGGAGATATTCGCAAATTTCATTTTTCCATATTAAATAAAAAATTCGGAAAAATGGGCAGCCGCCTGTATCAACTTGCCCGGGGGAATGATGAAAGCCCTGTTGAAATAGAGTATGCCAGAAAATCTATTTCCAGCGAAACCACTCTCCTGGAAGATATTTCAGATCTTGATACTGCTAGAAAAATATTGCTGGCCCATTCCCAGAGAGTTGGCAGGGATCTGCGAAAAAAAAAGATGCTTTGTGGCAATGTTTCCATAAAAATTAAATTTTCTGACTTCAGTCAGATCACCCGAAGCAAAAAAACTGATTCCTGGATCTGTTCCTCTGCCGGAATTTTCAATGAGGCCCTTCTCCTGTATAAAAAAGTGGTATTAAAGAAAAAAATCCGACTTCTGGGTGTGGGAGTTTCCCATCTCAGGGACCAGAACACTCCGGTTCAGATGGAATTGCTTTGTTCCCCGGATGAGAAGAGAAAAGAACAATGGGAATCTGTTGACACGGCAGTTGATTCCATACTGGAAAAATTCGGCAGTGATATGGTAAAAAAAGCCTCGTTAAATAAACCCAGACAAAGGAAAAAATAAAATGTCTGAAATTTCCTGCATCAAAGTAAATATCAGGGGCCGGGTCCATGGAGTTTTTTTCAGGGCTGAAACCCAGAAAGCAGCCAGAATTCTCAAACTTACAGGCTATGTGAAAAACCTTGGGGATGGATCTGTGGAAGCCCTGTTCCAGGGGAAAGAAGATTCCATAAAAAAGATGGTAGAGTGGTGCAGGACAGGATCTACTGCATCCAGGGTTGATAATGTGATGTCAAAATCGGGACTTTTTAACCCAGATTCTGACAGCTTTGACATCCTGTATTAGATTTTTTAGCTTGATTAAACTTCTGGGCAGATAAAATCTCGCACAAAGACACCAAGATAGTTTCAGGCTATGTGCCTTTGCGTCTTTGTGCGAGAATAATAATTTTCAATCATTCAAGAATAAGCCTACTTAGAATTCTCTTTTTTTTTATTCTTTAAACAGATTTTAAGTGCAGCCGAGTGAATATGGTCTGCAATGTGTACCGGACTTTTCCCTGAAATAGGATCCCAGGCAGCCGGGTTGGCAGTACAGAAAAACTGAACTTCCAGGCCGAACCGGGTCAATGCATCCTTGATGGGCATATCTTTAATCTTCTGAGCAGCCTCCCAGGTGGCACCACAGGGAGCACCCTTACTGACATTGATTTCCGAAATATTTTCCCCATCAAGAACGATATCAATTTCCGGGGCTCCAAAGATCCTGCCATAATCTTTCAGACCATCCTGGTCTGAAAGAGTGCATCAGGTGGGAGGGCATATTGCCTTGCCGGACATGATTTTTTTTCCCGAGGCAATCATGGGAATATTAAGTTTTTCACATAACAGACTCAGGTCTTCGGAAAGATCCTCATGCTTTAAAAAATCCAATACCAGGTCTGCCTCAATGGTTTCGGGCAGATAAGGCGATGAATCGTCTATAAATTCCGGAAGATTTTCTTCAATGTCAAAAATTTTTACTATGAATTTTCTATCCCCATATTTGTTGATACCTTCAACTTTACTCTTTCCAGATCCATTCTGCTGAAAGACGATAATTTTCTGCATTTATTAAAACCCCAGGTCTTCGTTAACAAGAATAATTTTAATCCGGCCCTTTGAAAAAGATTTCTCCGTAATGGTCCAATAATTACAAATTCTGTCTGGACTTGAGCAGTCATGGCAGACCCCTGTTTTCCGACAGGGAGTTTTCTTGTCCAGATTCATGGCATTTACCGGTGCAGCATAATTTTTAATCCTGAACATGGCATCCTCAAGATCATTACAGATTTTATTTCTGCCCACAATCAACAGGACATTTTTAGGTCCCCACATAATGGCTGCCACCCGGTTACCAATCATATCCAGGTTGACCAGCTGCCCAGATTCAGTAATGGCATTGGTTCCAGTGACAAAAAGATCCACCATAAGGGATCTTCGGCGGAGTTCAAGCATTTCCTCCATTGTCAGACTTTTGTCAAAGGTGTTAAGCACTTCAAGATCCTTATTGCCATTCAGGGCATGGAAAAGGCCTGTGCTCACAAAAGACATGGACCCGCCCCAGGAAACACTCTTAATACCCAGTCCTGGAATAATCTGGTGTAAGGCAATATCTTTGGCAGACTCTGCATTCTCTGCTATAAACACATCAAAATTATTATTTTCCAGATTTTCTTTGACGGTTTCAAGTTTCAGGTTCCAATAATTATCAATGGGATTTTTCACTATAATTTCCTTTGTTTAAGTATATATTTTTCCGGTAGATAGTATACCTGTAAACCCATTTCCCTTGCAATGGTTTTTTAATATTCTCCGATGACGAATTGTAAAAAAAATATAAGCAAAATAAAATTTTCTATTGACTTACTTTTAAGATCTTACTATTTGGATAGGTATAAAAAAATCAAATTTACTAACTGAATACAATTTTCTTCCTGAACCAGTAAGTTTTTTCCCTTGGCCTGATCTCAAATTCCGGTTTCAAATGCAGGGGTAGAGTTCCCTGCGGGCTAAAATTTTTCAAATTGTTACTAACAAAAAAAATAAATCATTTTATAGTGCAACCCATATTAGAATTATGTAAAAGAAGGAGGTGATACATTTTGTTGCCTTAAAATCTTTTAAAATTCAATTTAACCCGAAAAATCCAAAGGAGATGACCGATGAGCAAAAAAGAAGTCGTCGAGACCACGGAAGCCCAAATTGCAGTCCATTGGAAAGAAGAAGACTATTATTATCCTTCATCAAAATTTATTGGCCAGGCAAATCTGACAGATCCAGATGTTTTTGACAGATTCAGCCTGGACAATTTCCCGGATTGTTTCACAGAATTTGCAGATATGCTCACCTGGTACAAATACTGGGATGAAGTCCTGGATACAAGTGATGCGCCCTGCTACAAATGGTTTAAAGGTGGAAAAATAAATGCCAGCTACAATTGTATTGACCGCCATCTCAAAGACAATAAAAACAAAACCGCCATTCACTTTGTCCCAGAGCTGGAAGAAGAAAGAGTCGATCATATCACCTATCAGGAACTCTATGTCAGGGTCAATGAATTCGCATCCCTGCTGAAGAATTTCGCAGGTCTGAAAAGGGGAGACAGAGTCACCATCCACATGCCCATGTCGGCTGAACTTCCCATTACCATGCTGGCCTGTGCCAGGCTTGGAGTGATACATTCAGTTGTATTTGGCGGATTTTCAGCATCTGCCTGTGCAGACAGGGTCGTGGATTCCAATTCACGGGTATTGATTACCATGGATGCCTATTATAGGGCAGGAAAACTTCTCAACCATAAAATCCATGCCGATGAGGCCGTAAAAATATCAGCAGAACAGGGCCAGATTGTGGACAAGGTTCTGGTATGGCAGCGTTATCCAGGAAAAAATTCCACAGAGACCCCCATGGTTGAAGGACGGGATGTATTTGTCAACACAGAATTAAAAAATCACTACGGGGTCCGCATTGAACCGGAACAGATGCTGTCCGAAGACCCGCTGTTTTTAATGTACACAAGCGGGACCACTGGAAAACCCAAAGGGTGCCAGCACGGTACCGGAGGATATATGGCCTATGTAACCGCCATGTCCAAATATATCCAGGATATCCACCCGGAAGATGTATACTGGTGCATGGCAGATATCGGCTGGATCACTGGCCATTCTTTCATTGTATATGGTCCCCTTGCCCTGTGCGCATCTTCGGTTATTTACGAAGGAGTTCCCACCTATCCCGATGCAGGCCGGTCCTGGCGTATTGCCCAGGAGCTGGATATCAATATTTTCCACACTGCACCCACGGCCATTCGTGCCTTGCGAAAACTGGGACCTGAAGAGCCAGCCAAATACAATTATCATTTCAAACACATGACCACGGTGGGGGAGCCCATTGAACCGGAAGTCTGGAAATGGTATGAATCAGCCGTTGGCAAGAAAGAAGCCATCATCGTTGATACCTGGTGGCAGACAGAAACCGGGGGGTTCCTCTGCAGTACTGTCCCCGGACTCAATCCCATGAAACCAGGCAGTGCAGGCCCCGGCGTACCAGGCATTCATCCATTTATCCTTGATGATATGGGGCAGGAAATCACTGAAGTAGGAATCGCCGGCAATATCTGTATACAAAACCCCTGGCCGGGAATGTTCCAGACCATCTGGGGGGATCGCGACCGGTTTGTAAAAACCTATTTTGCAGATATCTGCAGGAATCCTGAAAGCAAGGACTGGAGGGACTGGCCTTACCTGGCAGGAGATGCAGCCACCATGGCTGAAGACGGATATTTCAGAATTCTGGGCAGAATTGATGATGTCATCAATGTGTCAGGTCACAGGCTGGGCACCAAAGAGATCGAGTCTGCAGCCATGGTGGCCGAAGAAGTGGCTGAGGCTGCCGTAGTTCCAGTTGCCCACGAAATCAAGGGCAAGGAGCCTGATCTGTATATTGCCCTTAAAACAGGAGTTGAACCCACTGAGGCCCTTGCCCAAAAAATTTCCGATGTTGTTTGTGAACAGATCGGAAAAATTGCCAAACCCCGGAAAGTATGGCTGGTGCCGGATATGCCCAAAACCAGATCCGGTAAAATCATGCGAAGGGTACTGGGCGCCATTTCCAACAAAAGCGATGTAGGCAATGTCATGACTTTGGCCAACCCGGAAGTTGTGGAAGAAATCAAACACATGGTCCAGGATTAATTATGATCCAGATTATTTATGGGCCTGATTTCGCTGGCAGGATAAATTATGGCCCATAAATAATCTTATTTCGCTAATTTGAGGAGAAACCTATGTCCAATTTGTATGCTGAATCCTATGAAAAATCCATCAATGATCCAGAAGGTTTCTGGGGACCCATTGCAGAAGATTGTTTCTGGTATAAAAGATGGGACAAAGTTCTGAATGATTCAAATAAACCTTTTTATCAATGGTTCACCGGGGCCCAGACCAATACCTGCTATAATGCCGTTGACTATAATATTGACAAGGGTTTGGGTGACCAGACCGCCATTATCTATGACAGTCCTGTCACAGATACCATAAAAAAATACACCTATTCCCAGTTAAAGGAACAGGTCTCTTTATTTGCAGGAGCCCTTTCAGCAAAGGGGGTGGCCAAGGGTGACCGGGTGATCATCTACATGCCCATGATTCCGGAAGCCATGTTTGCCATGCTTGCCTGTGCCAGGATCGGAGCAGTCCATTCGGTTGTATTTGGAGGCTTTGCCGCCAATGAGCTTGCCACAAGGATCAATGATGCCAAGCCCAAGGTCATTGTAACGGCTTCCTGCGGAATAGAGGTAAAGCGGGTGATTGAATACAAGCCCCTGCTGGATGAGGCCATTGATCTGAGCGATTCAAAACCCGAGGCCTGCATCATTTTTCAGCGGCCCCAGGCAACTGCATCCATGATGGATGGCAGAGATTTTAACTGGCAGGATGTCATGGACCAGGCAAGCCCCCATGACTGCGTACCTGTTGCCGCAACAGATCCTCTGTATATTTTGTATACTTCGGGCACAACGGGTGAGCCAAAGGGGATTGTCCGGGACAACGGCGGACATTTGGTGGCGTTAAAATGGAGTATGAATGCTATTTACGGGGTCAACCAGGGGGATGTTTACTGGGCGGCTTCAGACATCGGGTGGGTGGTGGGCCATTCCTATATAGTCTACGGCCCTCTTTTCAAGGGATGCACCACCATCATATTTGAAGGAAAACCCGTGGGAACTCCCGATGCATCCGCTTTCTGGAGAATCATTTCCGAACATAAAGTCAAAACCATGTTTACCGCTCCCACGGCCTTCCGGGCCATCAAAAGGGAAGATCCAAAAGCCAGACTCATGGCAAATTTTGACCTTTCCGGATTTAAATATCTGTTCCTGGCAGGGGAAAGAACCGATCCTGACACCCTATCCTGGGCTGAAAACAGTCTTAAAATACCGGTAATAGACCATTGGTGGCAGACGGAAACCGGATGGGCTATCGCGGCCAATTGCGTGGGAATTGAACAGTTTGAAGTCAAACCAGGCTCCCCCACTAAAGCAGCCCCGGGCTGGAATATGGCCGTACTGGATATCGATGGCAAACCGATTCCCAAGGGTGATATTGGCGCCATTGTGGCCAAACTGCCATTGCCGCCGGGTACCCTGCCCACCCTGTGGCAGAATGATGAGCGGTATAAATCTGCCTATCTGTCCACATTTCCAGGATATTATGAAACCTCCGACGCCGGATATATTGATGAAGACGATTATATTTATGTGATGGCCCGCACCGACGACATCATTAATGTGGCGGGTCACAGGCTGTCCACAGGTGCCATGGAAGAGGCCATAGCCGGTCACCCGGATGTTGCTGAGTGTGCAGTCATGGGGGTGGAAGATGACCTCAAGGGCCAGGTTCCTCTGGGAATGCTGGTGCTCAACGCAGGGGTTGACAGGGACCCGGATGAAGTGACCAGAGAAGTAGTCCAGAGAGTCCGTGATCAGATCGGTCCTGTTGCGGCTTTTAAAACCGCTACTATTGTCAAACGGCTGCCCAAAACAAGATCAGGAAAGATCCTCAGGGGCACCATGAGGTCCATTGCAGACAGAAAAGACTATAAAGTACCGGCCACCATAGATGATTACAGCATTCTTGACGAAATTGAAGAGTCCCTGGGCAAAATCGGGTATGGAAAAAAAGCATGAGTATGTTCATATGAATTAATATTAATTACAAGGAGGTGGTGTGATATGCCCTGATTGCCCCTGTTAGGTAAGATAACAATTACAGGAAAATCCGATCAACTCAATAAAAGATGATTTAGGAGGAAAATTTTATGGATTCAAAAGTAATGTGGGTATGGGGATTATTAATACTGTACATAATTTATTGTTTCTGGTGGGGGTTAAAAGGTTTTTTCTCTGAAAAAACCGCCTCGGGATACGGGATTGCAGGGCGTTCCATTCCCTTTATTGCATTTCTAATGGCCGCCACGGCCGCCTCTTTTTCCGGCTGGACATTTGTCGGGCATCCGGGACTGATCTGGAAGGTGGGGCTGGTATATGCATATGCCTCATTCTATGTCTTGACCATTCCCATTACCGGTGCGTTCTTTGCCAAAAGAAACTGGCTCATGGGCAAACGCTACGGCTTTATCACCCCGGGTGATATGTTTGCCTATTATTATAATAATGAACTGGTTCGCTGGTTGACTGTTCTGGCTGCCCTTTTATATTCAATATTTTATTCAGGTATCCAGTTGATTGCCGCATCAAAACTATTTTACTGGGTAGCCGGTGTCCCCCCAACCTATGGTCTTATTTTCATGGCCTTTATTGTATGGTTCTATGTGGTCACAGGTGGCCTGAAAGCTAGCACCTGGGTAGGTGTTCTCCAGTTTGTGCTCTTGGTCGGCGGTATTATACTCCTGGGTTTTTATGTTGTTACCTCGGACACAATTGGCGGTTGGTCCGGCATGTCAGCATCTTTAAAAACCCTTGATCCAAAATTCAGCCAGGTGCCCGGGCTTATCCACTTTGGAATCGGCGGTGGCTGGACAGCGGTGATGATCCTGACCTATATGTTTGCCCTTATGGGGATTCAGTCATCCCCTGCCTTTATTTTGTGGAACTTTGGTATTAAATCTCCCAAACCTCTGGCATGGCAGCAGGTTTTCATGTCCACCTTTGTGGTGGGTATCTGTTTGTTCTTCTTTTCCGCCTTCCAGGGCATGGGTGCTAAAATACTCGAAATCTCCGGGGTTATGCAAATTGCCAACAACGGCGATGTGGTTCCCAAGCTGATGACACAATTTTTGCCAGGGCCGGTTCTTGGTCTTGTTTTCCTTGGCGCCATTGCCGCAATCCATTCCACCTCCGCTCCCTACATTGGAACCGGCGGTACCATCATCCAGAGGGATGTATGGTGGCGGTATGTGAGGGGACAGGGCGGGTCCCATTCAGAACAGATCTGGACCAACCGGGTCATGGCCACACTTTTAACAATAGCAGCCGTTGTGGTCAGCCTGACATCATCGGATGCCATTGTTATGATTGGCGGGTTTGCAACCACCTTTGGCACCATTATGTACCTCTTACTCTGCGGTGTTCACTGGGGATTTAAATTTCCCAGCATTGGTGCAGCCCTTGGTCTTTTGACCGGTATCGTTGTCAATATGTTAACCTATTTTGTCTGGAAATATCCTTTGTCCATGCATACTGCTTTCTGGGGCATTTTTGCAGGTTTTGTTGTAGCCTACGGCTGCCGTGGACTCGGATTTAAAGACTCCGAAGAAACCGTTGCCCGACAAAAAGAAGTCAGAACATGGCTCAACAGCATTGATGGACCTTCTGAGAGTGGTAAAGCATGGCGCTCCCGGATGAAAATCATTGTTCCTGTCTGGTATTTCTTTGCCCTTGGGCCTGGAATTTTATTTGGCAACTCTGCCTTTACTTTCTGTGGATTCCCAGCTATCTGGGCCTGGCAGATTGTATGGTGGATCGTGGGTATTGTGATGATGTGGGCTCTTTGCTTTAAAGCTGAAATGTCCACCACGTCAGATGAGCAGATCAGGCGTGCCGATGTTGAACTCATGGATGTAACCAAGGAAGCAGATGCATAAACTCGTTTTCTTAAACCTTTTTGGGAGGACTTATCATGGCCTTGGAAGATAAATATTTAATTGCAACAATTATTTTTTGTATTATTTTTACTGCAAGTTTTGGCTGGGGATGGTGGGGATAATCGCCCTCAAAATAACTAATTTTATAATAAGGATATAATAGGGAAGAATTCTGAACCAGTATCCCTGGTTCAGAATTCTTCTTTCTCTTTTGGTCATGACCCAAACAAATAGATTCTGGAAATTTATTTTTTTTAGTGCCTTTATCCTTTTTTTGATGGCTGGCAGTATTTTGACCTTTATCTGGCTTAGACTGCCCCCAAATCAGGAACAAATGCTCATTGGCATTGCCCAGGAAAATCTTTTACCTCTTTTAGCACTTGGCTTTCTTATTTTTGGCGCCCTTTGGATCGTATTTGATATCACTTATAACACCTATATTCGGCCATTAAAAAAAATGTCGGCAGAGGCTGACGTCATCTATACGTCAAACCCCTACCACCGCATAGAGATTAAAGGAAGCAAAGATATTACCACTCTTTCCAGGGTAATTAATGACTTTGCCGATATGTTTGAAAACTTAAATAAAACCATCACAGAACAAATTCTGGCTGCAAAAAAGGAAACGGAAAAGGAAAGAAATCTTTTGGCCGCAATCATGGCGGAACTGCTCCACGGGGTGATTGTCTGCAACAGAAGCGGACGGATTCTGCTCTATAATTCCCTGGCAAAAAAAATATTTACCCACAAAAAATCCACCTTTGGCACTGAACATTTTGTCGGGCTTGGCAGATCCATTTTTCATCTCCTCGACAAAAGTCTGGTTACCCATGCCATTAACGAAATCCAAGAGCAAGTGAACAACCCGGGAAATAGTGTGGGATCTTTTTTTATCACACCGTTTAAGACCGGAGACCTTATCAGTGTTGAAGCCATCCCCATCCTGGATCAGAATTCTGAAATGACCGGTTTTATCCTGGCCGTTCAGGATATTTCCCCGGATATTAAAAAATATGAAACCATTGACGTCCAGTTATGCCAATTCCAAACAGCCCTTGAGGACCAGATCAGGATATCCCCCATAAATTTTGATAAACTGGAAAAAAAATTTGTGCGAACTTCCAATATTATCCGTGATGTATCTCTATTCAGGCTTCCACTGACAACCCTTGACCTGAAAGATTTTCTTAGGACAGTCCAGAAAAAAAATGCACATGAATGCAGTATAAGAGTTAATATATTCAGTGACAACTGGGATACAAGAATACTGGCAGATGCTTATTCTTTGACCCGGGCCCTTATTTTTTTATTCAATCACCTGTCCCGGCTATGTTCATTGACTGAATTTAATTTGCAAATTTCATATCCAGACAAATTCATAAGCTTTGAGATTGACTGGGGTGAACCACCCTGTCTGCTATCCGATATTGAAAAGATCATGCACCAGAGGATAAACGCCCTTCCAGGATTTGCCTATGTCCTCAAATTCAATCATGCCCGGATTGAACTTGTGTCCCTGGACAAGATCACCTGTTCCTGTGTGAAAATCATTGCAAAGGCGGGCAAAAAATCCTTGAGGCCTTTAAACAACCGAACCCCGGTCAGAACAGGAAGCCGTCCTGAATTTTATGATTTTGATTTATTCAATGTGGATGATCCGTCTAAAAATCTTCTGGATGCCAACTTGAAAGAAATCAACTACACGGTCTTTGATACGGAAACCACGGGTTTAAATCCAGATGGAGGGGATGAAATTATTTCCATAGGCGCCGTTAGAATTGTAAACAACAGGATTGTGTACCAGGATATTTTTGAAGAACTTGTTGACCCCAAACGGGATATTCCCATTGAATCCTATCGGATTCACGGTATCAATTATGAAATGGTCATGGAAAAGGACCCCATTGAACGGGTTTTGCCTCGCTTCAGTCAATTCACATTAGACACGGTTCTTCTGGGCCATAACATTGCCTTTGATATGAAGATGCTGAAATTAAAAGAAAAATCAACAGGTATCCAGTTTAGCAATCCCACTCTGGACACACTTTTACTCTCTGCCATGCTCCATCCGGTCCATGAACAACATGACATCGAAAATATAGCCAAACGCCTGGGTGTTAACATTATTGGAAGACATACAGCACTGGGTGATGCCATCACCACTGCTGAAATATTTATAAAACTGCTGCCCATTTTGAACAGCAATGGCATCCTGACCCTGAAAGATGCACTCAGAGCATCCAAAAGAACCTATTATGCCAGATTAAAATATTGAACCCAAATAAATACAAATTAAAGGTTGATCAACAGGATTGGGAAATGATAGGTTTTACGATCATAACCTTTTAAAATGAGGCTTCTATCATGAAAAGACCATGGCTTTCAGTGGCTGTATTCTGTGCTGTATTTTCAGGCATTATTCTTTTCTGTATTATTTTTGGCGGTTACAGCAGTCTGTATCGGGCTCAAAACAGAATTAACGCCGCCAAGGGATTGGTGACCGTTGAATGCCAGAAAAGACTGGACCTTATCCCTGAATTGGTCACAATGGCCGGCAAAGTTGAACTTTCAGCACCCATAAGCCAGAACAAGCTGGCCGGAATCAATCGAACTGCAAAAGATACACAAACCATATTGACCCTTATCAATAAAGAATCCCCCCTGGGGAAAGAGGTAATCACGGTCTTTGAACAATCCCAGGTCCGGCTGACACAGGAAATCACCGGCTTAATCCTCGAATTAAAAAAAGATGAGAACTTTGGTTCCTCCCCAGCCTTCATCAGCCTGGAAAAAAAATTTGAAAACCTTGAAATCTCTGTATTTTTCAATAGCCATAAATACAACAAGGAAGCCCGATATTTCAATACCCGAAAAACTATATTTCCTGGATTAATTATTGCTAAACTCTTTGGACTTGAAGAAATCCATTTTCCCGAAATTACGGCTGGCCTTTTTACACCGGAAAAACGGAAGAGCTGAACCCTTGTCTCCTGAATTAATAAAAAAAGCAGCCGGATTTGCCTTTTCCTCCTTGTCTAAATCCGAGGAACAAAATCTTTACAATGCCTTTCAATATGAAAAATATTCCAAAGGCTCTGTTCTTTTTATTCAGGAAATTTCCAGGGTTGAAAAATTTCTGATTATTTCCAAGGGATCTGCTGCCTATTATTTTGAACAGGACAACACAAGACTTTTGAAAGGAAAGCTGCTACCGGGTGATACTTTTGGCGGCCTTTCCATCTTGTTTAACGATCAAATGGCCATACACACCTTAACCCCCCTAGAAGAGACCGTATTTTTGACCATCGATGCCTTATTTTTTTCTGATCTATGCAAAAAAAATCAAAATTTCCAAGAATATTTTACCAGTGATTTTGGCAGATGCATGCTGAATAAAACATTTGCAAATATTGTTGCCCGACAAGTCCGGAACAACTCCTTGAACCTGCCCTTTTTCAATCAGCCCATTTCTGCTATATTCAGGCCCAATATTGCCACCTGCAGCAAAAATACCCCCATACGTGAGGCAGCCCGGAAAATGAGCAAAAACAATGCCAGTGCCATCCTGGTAAAATCCCGAAACAATCATATTAATGGAATCGTAACCGATGCAGACTTGAAAAAAAAGGTTCTGGCAAAAGATCTTTCCCCTTCATCACCCGTATCGAACATCGTGTCCTCACCAATTATTTCAATTTCCTCTGACTGCCAGGTGTTTGAAGCCTTTTTAACAATGATTGAAAAAGACAAACGGCACCTGGCTGTATGTGGAAAATCAGGCAATATTTCAGGAATAATTACCGAACAACACTTGATTGCAGCCCAGACCCGGTCCACCTTTCTTCTGATCAAATCCATTAAATCTGCCCAGACCATGTCTGACCTTGAAAATATCCATTCCAGGCTTGCAATCATGCTGCTGGATCCAATCAGGAATGGGGCTTCTGCAGAATATATTACCCGGTTGATCACCACATTTTCAGATGCCATAATTGATAAAATCCTGACTTTTTCCCTGGCAGAAGCCGGCAGTCCGCCCTGTAAATTTGTATTCTTAACCATGGGATCAGAAGGCAGGGAAGAGCAGACCTTGATTTCCGATCAGGACAATGCCATTATTTTTGAAGACCTTACAGACCCTGACAGCGCAGAAGAAGCCAAAGTATATTTTGATCATCTGGCCAAACTGATCTGTACCCGCCTGGACACGGCAGGTTATCAATTTTGTGATGGGAATAATATGGCTCAAAACCCAAAATGGTGCCAGCCCCTGTCCACCTGGAAAAACTATTTTAACACGTGGATTAGAGCGGCAAAACCCGAAGATCTTTTGTATTCAAGCATATTTTTTGACTTCCGGGGAACCTGGGGAGAAATGCAGCTTGCCAATGAGCTCAAAGCCTTTCTATTGGATGCCATCCAGGGCTGGTCAGGATTCCTGAGGAATTTAACGGAAAATGCCCTCTATTTCAAACCTCCCATGGGCTTATTTGGCAAATTCCAGGTGGAATCCAAGGGTGAAAACAAAAATGCCTTTAATATCAAATATGCCATGCTTCCCCTCATCGATTTTACAAGGGTCTACGCACTGAAAAATAGAATTTCACAAACCAACACCCTGACCCGGCTTTTCAGATTATACACCAAACATGCCCTGACCAACAAAGAATACAATGATATTGTCCAATCCTATAATTACTTGATGGGGTTACGGTTTCGAAGACAGATCACCACCATCATGGATGAAGAAAAAGAACCTGACAATTATATCAATCCGGGAAATCTTTCCCATCTGGACCAGCAGATGCTCAGGGAAATATTTAAAATGACAGAAAAATTTCAACAAAAACTCAATATTGAATTTACAGGAGTTGCCTGATTCCTTTCAACCCATCCCGACAAAAACAATTAATAAAATTAAAGTCGAAATTCCTTTTTACAATGTTCGCAAACTGAACTGGCCTGCATTTGCCTGCAATGAACACATTTATCAATGAGATACCGATCTTTTCCCTGCAATTTATGGCAGGAATTGCACTCCCAGTCCTTTTTCGTGGAGACCAGTTTATAGCAATTGGGGCACTTGATGGGAAATCTTTTAAATACAAGGAAAAAAAACCCGGCCAAGATAAAATAGGGCCCCATGAGTTTGAATTGAAGGGTGGAAGTGAATTGATCAAATTCCGAGGGACTGGACAGAATAATATATAGCAAAAATGCAATGGAGGTTATGGCAAGAAATTTGAAGCGAAAATGGAAAAAGGTATTTTTTAAGGGTTGATCTTCCACGGCAGACTCCTTTTAAGGTATTTGATTCCTGTTTGATTCTTTTCTATCTTTTCCCTAAATTCCCATCCAATGTCAATTACCTTTTTCCTTTCAGTACAGGTTTTTATAAAAAAAAAGAATTAGATAATTCCCGCAAGCGGACCGCCCTTCCGGCCAAGCTGGTTTACCTGTTCAATGGTATCTGGATCAGGTTCCAGGGGAGTGGCATGGAATGGTTTGATCCTGGCATCTATGATAAGAGGTCCTGCACATCCCCAGTGTTTATTTATGGTTTTTTCCTTTACCCCGTAAATATCATGGGAAGGGTTGGAACGTAAAAAGGTAACCCAGAGAAAATTAGCAAAGGTTTTCCGGCTAAACCCGGCATCATCCACCACTACAAACAAGGGAATAGAATCAAGATCCCAGGCTTTATGCATATGATCTTGCAGATATTTTTTCAATTCATTGATCTGTTTTCTTCCAGACGGATATGAATCAAACCCAGGACCTTGAATCACCACCATGCCAGGGCCTGCAAACCCTGGATCTGAAAATCCTTCCGGAAGAGAAAATCCTTGAGGAAAACCAGTGGCAAGATTTCTTTTCCTGGGTCCTGCCACAGCCAGGATAAGCTTTGATCCAGAATTGATCTCCGGGGTTGAATAGTCCAGGGTATCCATGGTGGTTCGGGTAAAAAAGTGAAGATCAGAAGAAAAATCCAATCGTTCCAGCATGTGGATAAAAAAGGCTGGTTCATCATTGATGTTCAGCCCTGGATTGTCTTCATGGGCACAGATAAACAAATATTTTGCAAGGGAGAGCTGTCCCGTTCCAAGTATTGCGCTGGCATGGGTTAAAAGTTCCCTGGGCGCCCGGTTCTCATAGGGCAGGTACCGCTCATGGGCCTTGGCCAGCAGCAGGGGATGGACCCCGGCATCATCCACTGCATTAACAGCTGTGACCCCTGGAAGGGTATCTGTGATTGCTGAACGTGTTATTTCATGGATCAGCCTGCCAAAATTGGAATCCTCCTGGGGAGGCCTGCCCACAACTGTGAAGGGAAATATGGCCCCGGGTCTGTGCCAGACAGATTCCACTTTTACATAGGGATATTCATGCCTCAGGGAATAATATCCAAGATGGTCACCAAAGGGGCCTTCAGGTTTGGTCCGGTTGGGAACAATGGTGCCGGTGATACAGAAATCGGCATCATTGGATATAAAAAATCCGTTCTTATGGGTGTATTTAAAATTCCGCCCGGCCAGGGCCCCGGCAAAGGCAATTTCCGGTACGCCTTCCGGCAAAGGCATGACCGCAGCAAGGGTATGGGCTGGAGGGCCGCCAATAAAAATGGAAACCCGCAAAGGTCTGTTCAGTTCAAGGGCTTTTTTATGGTGATTTCCAATGCCCCGGTGAAGCTGATAATGGAGACCGATTTCCTGATTGGGTCTATACTCATTGCCGGACATTTGAATCCTGTACATGCCAAGATTTGATGTAAAAACAGATTCATTTTCCGGATCCTTGGAAAATACCTGGGGAAGAAGGACAAAAGCCCCTCCGTCTTCGGGCCAGCATTGGATCATGGGTAGTTTATCAATCTGGGTTTTATGTTTTAAAACCTTTGCATTGGCAGATGGGAGGGGCAAAGCATGAACAAGGGATGTAACAGCCTTAATATATTTTCCCGGTGATCTTATTACGGCTCCCGGGTCGGATTTTACATCCACAAGGGCTTTGACCTGTTGGAGTTGGGGCTCAAATATTTTCAGGGTTCGTTCATAGGTCCCGAATAGATTGGACAGGGCTGGAAATCCTGAATTTTTAACATTGGTAAACAACAGGGCAGGCCCTTGCGCCCCATGGACCCGTCTTGTGATTTCCGCCATTTCAAGATAAGGGTCCACTTCCTGGTCAATCCTTATCAATTCACCCTGTTTCTCCAGAAACAGGGCAGTATCCCTAAGACTTGTAAACTTCATAATGTAATTCTTTCCCTGTTTCCGAATCCCCTGGTATTGTCCATATAATAAATAATATCCGGTTCAAACCTGTACAGGCTTGCATGGAATTTTAATGAAAAAAAATCCAGAATGCCCACATCCTTGGCTTGTATTTTGAAACGTCTGCAATATTTTTTTGCAATGGCCAGGGCTTTGGCATCCAAGGAAGCTTTTTGGATATTTCCCGACATCTGGATCCCCTGCAAATTGCTGAAACATGGATCATCCCGAAAAATGGAGGCTGAACTTACTTGATTTTCAGACATTTTTATATGCCGGGCATCTGGATTTGAAAAAAAATAAAACCCATGATCTTTGAACACATAATAAACCGGAGCTGACCATGGGCCATCACTATCACAGGTTGCAACTATCATCACCTTTGAGTTTTCAATGAGTTCTTGATACCCCCTGGATGATTTATTTGGCATAACCCCAGGCTTTCAACCTTTTATAGGCATACTGGGAATATTTATTGGCCTGATAATCCACCTGCTTTAAATAGGATGAATAATTTGTGGCTGCCTCCTGTTTCTGGCCGCTGTTGTCAAGGGTGTATCCCTTGTAAAATGTCACCTGGGGATTGCCCGGCAAAAGGGCATCGCATTGTTTAAAATCCTGGTAAGCCCGGCTGAATTTTTTTTCTTCCACATTGGATAACCCGGCAAGGTAATATCCCTGGGATTCAGAAGGATACAGAATCTTTGCTTCATTTGCATAGGACAATGCCTTGGAGGCTTTTTTCTGAATGAGCAGGCATTTTGCCATGAGTACATGGGCTGTATAGTCTTGTTTTGCCTGTTGGATGGCAGACCTAAAAGCCTTGGCTGCCTGGTCATAGGATTCCCTGGCCAGGTATTTTTCCCCTTCCTGCATCTTTCGTATGGCCTCTTTTTTCCGGCGCAGAGAATAGGTCTTGTCCATATATCGTTCCCGGTTCAAGGGAAAGTCCCGGGTATTCTGATATAGGGTGCTGTCCCTTGAAACAGCTGCCTCAAGACGCTGGGAACTCATGGGATGGGTGGCAAAAAGCATCTGGGCTGAGGAGGGCTGAGCCTTGTTCAATGAATTGAGCATCTCCATTAGCCCCACAAATCCTTTGGAAGAATACCCTGCCCCTGTCATATATTCATGGCCCAGAAAATCAGCCTCCCTTTCATTGTCCCGGCTGTATTTTGATAAAAACATGCCTTGACTCAGCATTCCCAGTTGCTGGGTCAATTCCCCCAGGCCAGCACCCTGGGTACCTGCCAAGAGGGAAAGCCCGCCAAACACAAGGGAAGAAAGCTGATTTTTGGATGCCTGTTCCGCAGAATGCCGGGCATTGACATGGCCCAGTTCATGGCCCAGAAGTGATGCCAGTTCTGCCTCATTGTCAAGATCCAGCAAAATCCCCCTTGTCACGGCAATGGAACCCCCTGGAAAGGCATAGGCATTGATATAAGTAGCATTGACGCATTGAAAATTATAGGGCATGTCCTTACGGTGCACAAAGGGTAGCAGGCCTTTGCCCACATCCTTGATATATTGATTCAAGGCAATATCCGTTGTAACGCCATAGTCCGATGAAAACTGGAAAGGGGACTGGTTCTTGTCAATACCGATTTCCTGTTCCCTGGACATCATCATGAGCTGTTTTTTTCCTGTCACAGGATCCACGGCACAGCCTATCAAAAAGGGCAGGCTGCCAATGGAAGCATATATAATGGCTGAATATTTACAAAAATCCCTGCGAGATATGGATTTTAAAACCTTATTTTCCCCCTGTAAAGAACGGTCCATGGAAAACCCTCCTGTCTAAAATTTATTCATCAATGTTCCTTTGTAACTGCACCAATGAAAAAGAAAATGATTGCCAGTCCCATCATTGTAACGGCAAAGGGTAATTCATATATCAAATAAGAAAGACTATCCTGTATAAAGGCAACTGGAATCAACTCAACAATGGTGTCTGAATATTTTCCTGTGAATTTTGAAAGGGTCAGGTCCACCCAGAAATTGTCAGTTTTCATAAACCTGGAAATCCCCGTAAAAACACCTATAAAAAATCCAATCAAAACGGAATATATCCCAAGTCTTGTAAACATATAATTTTCCCTGTAATTTTAATTTTATTGGTTAAAATCTTTTTTCCTAATATATTCGTGTGGAATTTTTGAGTCAAACCTTTTTGTGATGCACCCACTTTTATTTCCCCTTTCTTTATGGTAAATCCTTGGGACAATTGTTATGGCAACTTCAACTACCTTACAAAAAATTGGTTTTGCATCCTTTATCATGATGGCATCGGTATTTGCCTCCAGGGTCATAGGACTTGTCCGGGAATCTGCCATTGCCTGGGCCGGAGGGGCTAAAGCCTCTGTGGATGCCTATCAGATAGCCTTTATCCTCCCTGAAATCTTAAATCATGTTGTTGCCAGCGGTTTTTTATCCATAACCTTTATTCCCATATTTGCCCATTACCTTTCCCAAAACAGGGATAAGGAGGGCTATCAAATATTTTCCATTATTTTCAATGGATTCGGTCTGATGCTCATTGGTTTTATTGCCATCACCATGGTCTGGACCCCCGAATTTGTGATGCTGCTTGTTCCGGGTATCCAGGACCCCAAAACCTTTGATTTGGCAGTAAAAATGACAAGGATCATTATTCCGGCACAATTCTTCTTTTTCAGCGGCGGTCTTTTCATGGCAGTTCAGTTTACAAAAGAAAAATTTTTCATCCCTGCCCTGGCACCTTTGGTTTATAATCTTGGAATTATTATTGGCGGAGTTTTTCTATACCCTTACCTGGGAATGGAAGGGTTTGCCTGGGGGGTTCTTGGGGGGGCATTTTCAGGTTCTTTTCTGCTTCAGTATATGGGTGCAAGAAGGGCTGGACTGCAATATTTTTTCATCTTCAATCTTTTTCACCCGGATTTTTTAAAATATATTCTTTTAACCATTCCCCTGATGCTGGGACTGACCATGACCTTTTCAACGGAAATCCTGATGAAATTTTTCGGTTCTTTTCTTGGGGAAGGGAGCATTGCTGCCATGAACTATGCCATTAGAATCATGTTCATCCTTGTGGGATTTTTCGGCCAGGCCGTTGGCATGGCCTCTTATCCCTTTATGGCTAAAATTGCTGCGACCGGAGATCTTCAGCGGTTAAACAATATGATCAATCAAACATTAAAATTCATTTTTCTGGTAATCCCCTTTTCAGTTCTCTTCATGGTTCTTCGCCATGAAATCGTGATGCTTCTTTTTCAAAGGGGTGCCTTTGACACCCAGGCCACCCAGATAACTGCAGGCATTCTACCCTATTTCATGGCAGGAGCCTTTGCCTTTTCCGCCCAGACCATTGTATCCAGGGGGTATTATGCCCTTCAAAACACCCTGTTTCCAGCAATTTTTTCCACCCTCTGCGTTTTGGCCAGTCTACCCATGATCTATGGATTCATGAAAATCCTGGGCATAAAAGGGGTAGCTCTGGGGCTGACGATTTCCGTCACCCTGAGTTCACTACTCCTTTTTGAGTGCTGGAGCCGTAAAAGCCAAAACAATCAAAAAAATGAGGTTTATCTTTTTTTCCTGAAACTCATCCCTGCCACCCTCATTCTCGGAATAATTCTCCAGGTGATATATTTGGGGCTTGCAAAGATGCTTGATCCTTCCGCTCCAGTCCCTGGCCTCATTATCTGCACCATTACAGGGCTTGCCTTTTTATTTTTGCTGCCTGCAATCGGGTATGTCCTGGGCATCAAAGAAATTCATATCCTGTATGACAAAATTTTCAGGAGGATAATACCATGGAAAAAAAACAAAGCCCCGGAGTAGACCCGGCAACAGAAGAAAAAATTCAAGAAATTGCCCAAAGGATTATCAGGGCCAATCAGGTGATCCTGTTTACCGGAGCAGGAATTTCCACTGAAAGCGGGATCCCGGATTACAGGAGTCAGGGAGGAATCTGGGACAAATTCCAACCTGTTTATTTTGATGAATTCATGACCTCGAAAAAAGCCCGCATCAAATATTGGGACCAGCGCCTGGACATGGAAAAAAGCCTGAAACTTTCCAAACCCAACAAAGGCCACTCCAGCATTGCCCGCCTCCATGAGCTGGGGTGTCTGACCGCAGTCATTACCCAGAACATTGACGGCCTTCACCAGGAATCCGGCATTCCCCAGGACAAAATCATCGAGCTCCACGGCAATACCCGCCGGGTCCGCTGCATGGGATGCAAAAGCCTTATTTCCTGGGAAAAGGCAATGGATATGATCACGGCCGGAGACAGGGCGCCGGAATGCAGTTGCGGAGGATATTACAAGCCTGACACCATCTCCTTTGGCCAGGCCATGCCTGAAGAAGACACAAAAAAGGCTGCCATGCTCTCTGCCAAAAGCGATGTCTTCATTGTGGTGGGCTCCACCCTCCTGGTCCAGCCCGCAGCACTCATGCCTGGCTATGCAAAAGATGCGGGTGCATTTCTGGCTATTATCAATATGTCCCAAACCCCCTATGACTCTCTTTGCAATGTAGTGATCCGGGACAAAGCCGGAAAAGTTCTCGAAAAAATCATACGCAGGGTTGAAAAAGGTCTGGCCTGATAAAATCATGCCTATTTATAAAATTTTGACCGCACAGGGGACCCCAGGTACAATTCCCACAAGTTCTGAAGTGCACAAATATCGGCAGGCAATATCAAAAAATTTAAAATTTTCACTTAGGAGAATATATGAATCAACAATTTTACGGTACCTTCTTTGCTCTGGCTGCTTTTGCATCATGGGGTCTCCTGCCAGCCTATTGGAAACAGATGCAGGAGGTCATTCCCTTTGAAATTCTCTGCCATAGAATTGTCTGGTCATGTATTTTCCTTTTTGTGATTATCTCCTTACAAAAAAGATGGAATGAAGTTGGCAGTATCCTTAAAACTCCGGCAAAATTGAAAGGGCTTATTATAAGCGGACTCTTGATCGGACTAAACTGGTTTGTCTATATCTGGGCTGTGAACACGGGCCGGGTGGTGGAAACCAGTCTCGGGTATTACATCAATCCCATGATCAACGTATTAATAGGATATCTCCTGCTGGGTGAAACTTTCAGCCGGCTGCAATTTATTGCTGTACTATTTGCATTGGCCGGCGTTATTTACTCCCTTCTTTCCTATGGTGCTCTGCCCATGTTTGCCCTGACCCTGGCCATTACCTTTGCCCTTTACGGCTATGCCCGGAAAAAAATACAGGCTGCCCCCTTGCCGGGGTTGTTGATAGAGACCCTGGTTTTATTTGTTCCAGCCCTGATATATATTATATTCAGACTAATTTCTGCAGAAAGTTACTTTATGGAAAATCTAAAACTAACCCTTTGGATGATAGGCTCAGGCGTTGTCACCAGCCTGCCACTGCTTTGGTTTGCAGCTGCTGCCAAAAGACTTCCCCTGTCAACCATAGGAATCCTGCAATATCTTGCCCCTTCCATTGCTTTTATACTGGGTGTATTTGTTTATAAGGAAGAATTCACTCGCCACAATCTGATCACCTTTGGATTCATCTGGATGGCGTGCTTTTGTACACCTGGGAGCCATTGACGAAGAGCAGAAGGTCATAAGGTTGTGGCTTCTTATTTAAAAAAAACCGGTAAAAAGGATCGGTAAAAAGGATCGTTTCATGGAAATTAATTCAAAACTTCCCGGTGTTTCCGTAAATATATTCACACAGATGTCACAGCTGGCACAAACCCATAACGCATTAAACCTGTCCCAGGGATTTCCCGATTTTGATGTAAACCCGGAACTGACAGCCCTTGTAAAATCATACATGGACAAAGGTTTTAATCAATATGCTCCCATGCAGGGAATTCCTGCTCTCAAGGAAGGTATCAGGAAAAAAGTTCAAAAACTCTATGGAGCTGATTATGACTCTGAAACAGAAATAACCATCACCTCCGGGGCTACGGAAGCTTTATTTGCCGCCATTACCACAATAATTAATCCCGGAGATGAGGTAATCATCATGGAACCAGCCTATGATTCCTATGTTCCAGCAATAAGACTGAACAAAGGAATTCCCGTCTTCATTAAAATGAAATACCCGGACTACCACATAGACTGGGATGAGGTTGCCGATGCCATAACCGACAAAACCCGCCTGATCATTTTAAATTCCCCCCACAACCCCACAGGAACAACTTTCAAAGCCAAAGACATGGAAGCCCTGGCCCAGATCCTTGCCGGAACCTCCATCTTGATTCTCAGCGATGAGGTGTATGAACATATTGTCTTTGACAATATAGAACACCAGAGCATAGCCAGGTACCCGGAGCTCAAAGAGCGGTCGTTTGTGGTCAGTTCCTTTGGAAAAACCTATCATACAACAGGATGGAAAGTCGGCTATTGTCTGGCTCCAAAATTCCTGTCCAGGGAATTACAGAGAATTCATCAATACCTGACCTTTTCCACTATCACCCCCATTCAATACGCCTTAGCCGATATCATGGAACAGGAAGATCTCTATCTTGGGCTTTCCGACTTTTATCAAAAAAAACGAGATTATTTTCTCAGTCTCCTGGTCAGGTCCAGGTTCATACCCAGGCCCTGTCAGGGAACTTATTTTTTGATGATGGATTACTCAAAAATCTCAACAGAGGATGATAATACCTTTGCCAGAAAAATGACAATTGAACACGGAGTCGCTGCTATTCCCCCCTCTTTTTTTTACCATGAAAAGGATGATCACAAGGTACTTCGATTCTGTTTTGCCAAAAAGGACGATACTCTTGAAAAGGCTGCGGAGGTTCTATGCAGGATTTAAACATAGCATTGATTCAAACGGAACTGGCATGGGAAGATGCCAATAAAAATATTGACACCCTGGAAACTCTTCTGACCCCTTTGGGCGAAACCACCGACCTTGTGGTACTGCCGGAGATGTTCACCTCTGGATTTACCATGAATGCCTCTGACAATTCCCAGACCATGGACGGGCCTGGTGTGATATGGATGAAAAAAATGGCAAAGGAAAAAAATGTCGATATAACCGGGAGCATTATCATCCGGGATAAAGATAGATTTTTCAACCGTCTCATCTGGGCAAAACCCTCAGGGATAGTGTATACCTATGACAAGAAACATTTGTTCCGATATGCCGGCGAACACAGAGTCTATACACCAGGAAAAACGCTGACCACAATTGAACTCAAAGGATGGAAACTAAGGCCATTTATCTGTTATGATCTTCGATTCCCCCTATGGGTGCGCAATATAAACAACCAATATGATGTTGCTGTTTTTATCGCTAACTGGCCCAAACGGCGATCTGCTCATTGGAGAGCCCTTCTGACTGCAAGGGCCATTGAGAACCAGGCCTATGTCATTGGTGTCAATCGAGTCGGGATGGATGGCAACGGTCTGGAATACAGCGGAGACTCATCAGCTATTGATCCCCTGGGAAAGGTTTTATTTCATTCAAACGGAGAATGCGTTGTTCAAACCCTAACATTGTCGTGGCGCGAGATTGAGGACTACAGAAAAGCATTTCCTGCATGGATGGATGCGGATACAGACATCATTGCCCATCCGCTATAGTTTGAACTATTCTGTTTTTTTCTAAACGGCTTGGTAAAAATGCCCGAGAAACGTCTTCCCATGAAACCGACAAGACCCTTGATAGATATTGTCAATTCCAGATCGATACATCCTTTAAAATGGCCAAGTTATTAAAAAAAGAGGATAGTGCGATATTAGAATTCCCCAAAAAGAAGGAAAACGGTTGATATGATTCACCCAGCACATTTTTAAAGGGTTTTCAAAAATGAAAAAGCCCGTAAACACTGGGTTTAGGGGCTCTATATTGGTGGAGGAAGCGTCCACCACAAAAGAATAGTATATCTTATAAAAACAGTACTTTAAATAGTTAAATAATTAAAAATACCGTCACAAATACCGTCAAATAATTTTCTTCAAATTAAATGTTATTTGTCTGAAAAGGACCCTAACTCCATAAATTAAGGTTCGAATCCTTATCACCCAGCAACCGATAATAAAGGCTTTCAGCGGTTTTGCTTGAAAGCCTTTTTTGCTTTCAGTGCAGTTTTCCCAGTTTTATCCCAGGTTTCAATCTGACGTAGTGTGATATTTAATGAAACCTATCTGTAACGCAGCAAACAATACCAAGAATTTTGGCAGGTAATATCAGAAATTTTTAATTTAGATCAAAAAAAGTGGGATTGCCAGGTAATATCACTTTTAAAACCCTGGAATTCCAAAAGGCCCAGGTAGATCAGGAATGCCACACCCTGAAAAACAAATCATGACAAGCAAAATAATTATTAATAGTACCAGCTGTTTCATGTTCTTTTCTCCTAACTTATGAGAATCCTTTTCAAAAAAAATGTATTAACCGGATTAATGAGTGCCCACAATCCATTTGATCTTGGAGACCTGTTATTATATTAACTGTTTGTTTGTAGGAAACCCCAAAAGTCCTGTTACTAATGTATTAAGTGGCGTTGTAACCTCCATTATCCAAAAGGTCGGATACCTTTTATTTTGTTCACTACACGGTGAACATCCCCCAGACATCACTTGCCTTTAGGGTTTTTGTTCGCACAATCGCA
>Ga0307988_1000444_pt1 | contig 28982 bp, 25 predicted proteins | sample EllFjometagen183_FD_203166 | JGI IMG/M metagenome (GOLD analysis project Ga0307988, IMG submission 203166) | Marine microbial communities from Ellis Fjord, Antarctic Ocean - #183 | ecosystem: Environmental > Aquatic > Marine > Unclassified | place: Southern Ocean | collected 2014-10-08 | reverse complement strand
CAGGCTATATTGTCATGTATCCATCTCATAGGAGACATCACAACTAATTTTAAATTTTGAGATAAGTATGTAGAAGCCTGGGGTGATCGTTTTCGGACGCGGGTTCAACTCCCGCCGCCTCCACCAATTTTGTATAGTAAAATCAATAACTTACAAGAAAATACACCCCGCAAATAGTGGGGCGGAAGTGGGGCGGATTAGTTTGCCCCTTTTTTTGTGATTTTTTAAGTCTGGTTCATCCGTTTTTACATTCCGCGATTAGTTGTAAAGTCAGATTGTATTTTAGAATATTTGATTGAGCAGAGTGTTTCTGTAATTCTATCATCAATTTTAGGTAGCACACTAATTCAAGTGGATCAAAAATTTTACTTCTCAAGTTCCTGGATGCTCTTTCTCATGCAGATCAATTATTTTAAGCTCAAATTTAAATGGATAATTAAAGTTTGGAGAATGTGCCACTTTTTGTTCATTTTATCTGCATTTAAGATTAAAGCATGATCTGCTTCAAGTACCTCTAAAAGTAATGTTGAGCTAATAGCCCTATGGGGTATTCATCCATCACCGTATTGTCTGCGTTATTCCCGGATAATTTTGCTGCATAAGAATTGGATCGTTCGGTTTGCTTATAGATAGAAGCTCCTGAAAAGATTTCAGGAGCGTTGAGTCGGCTATCCTTTTTTAAACTTTAATATCTCAGCATTCGTTTTCTTTCGTATGATCAACTGAGCCATGTCAGATGATTCTTGTTCATCCATTTGGCAATATCGGTCGAAGGCTTTATTCGTTCGGTGCCCGGAATGCTTTTTGGCAGCTTCTTTGCCCTGTAGCTTCCCAATTTCAGTTGTCGTGGTGTGCCGAGTGCCACCGTATAGATCAAGACCTTCAATTTCCAATTTCTCACAGGCTGAAATCCATGCCTTATAAAAGTATTTTTCTCCGAATGGTGCATCTTTTTTTACTCCAGAGATTCCATCTAAGTGACGGAAAAATTTAATATTGGGCAGGGCAGGGTATTGATTTTTTAGTTCCTTTAAAATCGTAATGTGATCGGGTGCCAGCCGAACGGTTAAAAGGCTGTTTTTCTTTTTAGTGGGATAATGGATGAATAGCATACCAGTTCCCAGTTCAATGTCCCCCTCGGTCAATTGTAACAAGTCTTTTGGCCGCAACTTTGTATATACACTCAAAAGTTCAATACCAAACCATTGCTTTGGATTTGGAGCCATTTCTTTGATGGTATCCAGGATCAGAGCCTGTTCATCCCATGTTGTAAATTTTCGGTATCCAAGATCATATTCAATTTCCGGAAATTCAGGCATTTGGGCTATTGTGATTACTCTTCTTTTGTGAAGGTATTTCCAAAAATCCGATAGAGTTGATTTATAGTTTGATCTTGTTTTTTCAGAAATTCCTTGTATTGAAAAAAGGAAATCTTCGATGTCAGCACCGTTAATATATTTCACATTAGTGTCACCCCAATGTTCAGTGGCAACTCTTATATAATTTCGGATGTTAGAAAAAGATTTTCTTGTCTTTTTCCTATTCAGGTATTTTTCGGACAGATTTCTAAAACTGTTCGGGTTTTCCTTTTTATAATCGTTAGGGTCATATGATCCTTCTCCGGTTTTATACCTAAGGCCGATCAAGAATTGTTCTGCTTTAGAATATGAATTGAATCTGCGGTAAACGTCAGTCCCAAATCGGACGATGAATGTTGTTGCGCCAACCTGTGGGTGTTCAGGACAAAAGCATCCACCTCGTCTTTCATTATGAATTAGATTGTTTTTGCAAACAAAGCATTTCTCTCGGGTGGTGATGTTTCCTTTCATACAAACCCCTTTATTTCTGAAGGTATCTACAAGAGTTGTATTCCCGAGAGTGTGTTGTGTCAATACATTATATCGGTCCTTTTTTGTGTTTTTACTTTGTGCCATTTGAATTCCCCTTTTTCAGGGGAATTCTGGAGTTGGCCTCTTCATTTTGTTTTTCATCTAAAAATTGTAATTGTATCATTTGAAATGAAAAACCAGCCATCATTGTGGTCGAGTTACATAATATATTGTTCCAGAATCCCGCTCATTTTAATCATTAATAAATCGTTATTAGTTTCAATCCGGTTCCCCCTCATTTTAGGGGGAACTTCATCTCATTCGTTTTGTATTTTTCATGAATTTTTAGCCCAATAGGATAGATCCTATAGGATTGTATTCGATACGCTCTAAACAGCCATTTTTTCTTCGAAATCTTCAAATCTATTCTCTTCTACAGAAGAATTTTTGATATCCTCCACTGGAATCAAAGTTGAAGTATCAGTTTTATAAGCGATATACAAAGTAAATGGGTAGGTGATTCAGAAAAAAATATTAAACAGGCATTTGAAGAGGCCGAAAGAGAGGATGCTGTTTTGGTAATTGATGAAGCCGATAGTCTTTTATTTGATCGTGAAAGAGCTCAACGCTCGTGGGAAATTAGTTTTACAAATGAATTTCTGACCCAAATGGAAAGGTTTTGTGGCATATTGATCTGTACTACAAATTTGATGAAGGATTTAGACAGTGCTTCCATAAGGCGATTTAACCATAAAATCGGATTCAATTACCTGGACGTAAAAGGGAATCTCCTTTTTTATAACAAAATGTTAATTGATTTAGTCAATGCTGAGTTTCGTATGAATGAGCTACAATGGCTGAACTCTATAACCGGTTTATCACCAGGTGATTTCAAAACAGTCAGAAATAACCATGTGTTTTATTCTGAGGGTGAAGTTAGTCATCAAATTTTGATTTCAGCATTAAACCGAGAATCACAATTTAAAAAAAGGACGTCTCAAAGCAAGAGAATAGGCTTTTAATAATGAGCAAAAGGTAGTATCGTTTCTAACCTCGGATATAAACTGAAATTCAATCAAGTTTCAGTTATTGAATTTTACAAATGGATGATTAATTCTTTGACTGTATCTGTTATTAAGAGAAACTCATAATTGGAGGAAATAAAATTTGGATATAATATCTTTACAATCTAAAACGGAAAATTTATCTCTGGAAGAGCTTTTTGGTGTGACAGGTGCTGTAAGGAACATAATAGTTATTTCAGCATATATAGATACTAAGTCCATAGAACAATTAACTACGTTTTTAGCCTCCAACGCTGACGCAAGAACAAAACCAACATTTAAGATATTCATTGACAAATCATCGAGTCGTTTTTTTTCAAACAGGAAAGCAAAGATAGAATTGTTGGAGAGGCAAAAGGAAATATTAAAACATTTTTCAAGCGATAGTGGAATATTTTTAGTTCAATTCGGCAAACTTTTTCATAGCAAAATTTATCTCGTTGAAGGAAATAAGAACGGAAAATTATTATTGGGTTCAATGAATTTGACTCAAAAGGGAATCAACGAAAATGAAGAAATATTGTTAGTTGACGATTTTAATATAGGTGGTAGAGCAATTTCCAATAAGCTATCGAAATGGGTCAAAGAATATTCAGGAAAGTTGAAAAACAAGTCCGTTTCTGTGGATGATAATATCAAAGGACGCTATCCAGGATGTATTAGGCAATTATTATTAAATGGTTCTATCTATTATGAATTAAAAGAACACAATCCTTTCAGATTTAAACTGAACTTACCAGAAGGCACAATAAAGCAGCAGGCTGATATCGATCGGCTTTTAGAATCGAGTGTAACAGATACAATATCCATAGAAACATTAATTTCAGAAATAGTAGATGGTATTGGAAAAGAACTACCAAATCCAAAAAACATAAAGGCGTTTTGGAAAAAATATTGTATAGAAACATGCTTTGGTTTTTGGAACCCTGATTCTTGGAATGAGGAACTTATTTCTACACTCAACTCACGTGTTGAGCAACGGAAACCTTATTATGACGCATTATTATCAATAATCAGAGAGAATAGTTCCGACATTAAATTGTCATTTATCGATCTATGTGAAAGGATTCAAGCCTACTTGCATAATAATAAAATATTCGATTGGAAATACGGCAACATAGAAAAAGCAAAAAAAGCATGGGATCAATGGTATGATAATCTGCTTTCCAAACTTGAGAATGAAAAATATTATAATCGGTTGATTTCAGGAATATCCTCTGTGCCTTCTCCCGATGTATGGAACGACCCGTTGTCATCAGAAGAATATGAAGATTCATTCTTTGAGTCTATTATTTATCATTGGTCGAAGGAATACTCAAGAGAAACATCAAATGTCATTGCCCAAGCAATTTCTCGGAATATAGATGATTATGGGCTTTCTGAAGAAGATAGAATGGATATTGATATTTTAAAAAATGCTGTGGATAGCTGGTTGGCAGAAAATCCAAAACGAAGTATCGTTGAATTCTACGATAATGATTAAAATTGGAAAGTAATGATCCTTTGTGTCTGGGTGGATATTGATCAGGAGAAAGAAGAGAGATCATCATAAAAAGTTGGATTGCAAATCAGGATGATAATGTGTGATTCAGGGTAAAACTGTTGTTGTTTTATTCAGGGAAACAAAAGAATGAAAGAGGGTAGGGGGCCAAAAATATAAAAGGTGGAGAAGTCTTTTTGATTTTGTTTGGAGAATGCCCTGGTTTAGATTGCATTCATCTCCCTCTTTGGGAGTTGACCGCTGTCTGAAAAATGGATTAAACAATCTTTAAAATGGGGTGTCTGAAGGATATAACTGGGGCAGGACTGGGGCGCCCAATATTAACCTGCTGATATTATAAGAAAATATAGCGGGAACTCGGGTTCAACTCCCGCCGCCTCCACCATTTTATAGCCCGTAAACCCAGTGTTTATGGGTTTTTCTATTTCTGGGAACATAGCAAAATGGTGCTGACCTACTCATATTAGCTCTTTTTTTCTTTTTAGAGAATTCTAATACAATTACATCTGATTTTAAAACTTGTGCCATTTTGAAGAAAGTATCGTCCTGAAACTGGCAATATCTAAAAAATGCTTTATTGGTTTCATGAGCGGATGAATCAGAGTACCTGCCTCAAAATAGATATTGCTTAAAATATGGACTTGAATATTAACTCTTGGTAAGAAGTTAAGGTTCAGATTTTTACAGTTTTCTTTTTGTTAAAATGTTCTTCTATCTTAACTATAAAGCTTTAAAACGAAAATTTTCCATTTTAGGCTTTAATTTTTGAAGTTTGTGTTTCAATAAAGGTCTCAATTCTATTGCAGAGTACATATTGGAGAATTTGCAAGAACCCAGGCTGACACGCGATAGAAGACTTTTTGCTTTAACTTCTGAGGGATCATTTATACCATTACCAACCTCAACTACATATTGATGCCCATTTGAAAGAGCGATTTGATGAGCATTCAAACCGTAGTCTGTTTTCATCCCAAAAGGGAAGCTAATAAAATTTTTTGGTAAATTGTGTTCGATTTCTTTTATTATTTGTTCTATAGAAAGGCATCCCAATGGAACGTGATTGTTCGTATGAGAATAGAAAGTAGCGAAATCAAGCATTTTTTCCATATCGCCATTTTCTAAATACAGTCCTTCATTTTGAGCTATCACTTTCGGATTTTCTTTGAACTTTTGAGCAAGTTTCCCAATAATTTTTTCTCTTTGAACTATCGAAAAATTGCTTCGAAACCATTCAAAAATATCTACGTTCGCTTCAATTGAACAATATTCCTTTATGGGTTTTTCAGTATAATGAAAGATAAAATAGCTTAACAGGTGAGTCCAAAGAATTTTTTTATTATTAACAACAGGGCTGTTTATGAATATTGTAAATGGTATTTTTTTTCTCTTTAAATGTGGGTAGGCTTTTAGGAATACACTTCTCAATCCGTCATCGAAAGAAATCGAACAAATTGGTTTTTCCCTAATAGGCTCCTTAATTTTTAGCACTGCTTCTTCTATAGAAAGGATAGTATAGTGTTCTTGGAGGTAATCAAGATGCCTTATAAACAAACTTTCCGAAATTTCATCTGAAAGATATCTCATGCTTGGAGAGTTTCCATCTCCGATACCGTGATAGAATACCAAACGCAAATCCTGTAAAGAACGTAATTTAAAATCTAAGTAGCAACTTCTCAAAATCATACCAAAAAAATCGGTCGCCGCAATGAAAGTCTTATTTATCATTAGCTGTTTTCCATAATTGACCTGTTTGGATTAGGTATCCCATTTTTAGTTTATGAATGAAAGTTTTGTCTTTAAATCGATACTCCTTGCCAAGTGGAAAATCCTATTTTCTTGTTTCCATGATATCTTTAGATATTAGGCGCTTGGCAATACCAGCATAAAGGTCAGCACCAGCCTTTAGAGATTTTGCAAATGCTGTGAACGGATTATCCTCTTTTGTTAATTTGACTTTTACTGTGTCATAAATCTCACCTCCGTCAAGATGATATAACAATAAACAAATAATTTAGAATTTAGCAATACTTATTTATGGGCTGCAAAGATATTACGTAAATGTAGATATGATAAGATCGCATTGATAATTAGTGTTTAGTTTCGGTATTGATCTGATATAGGAATAAGTTCTCATTTTAGTAACTGATCCTTTTTATATTCAAGATAATCAAGATCAATTCAGATACTCCAAATGAGCCACAAGTGGGGTGCTATTTTTTATCTTTCAATCTCGGATTGCGGTTTTGTTTCCAAAAGAGCGAAAAATAGAGCACCAGGTAGAATGGGAAGCCCTTTAACCGAGTGGTTTGAGCTATCCTGAAAAAACAGGACATGGTCTGGGGGGCAAGTGGCTGATTGTTCAATTCCAACCGCCTCAACCAACTTTATTCGATAAATTCAGCTATCTCAGCGAGCTGAATTCGAAATTAAAAAAATATCTGATGTGTTCATTTAACGGGTGATGACCAGGGGGGGCCCAACATTCCACCTGAAGCTATACATTGGCAAAACCCGTGCAAATCTTCAAGCTCTTCATAACATCGTTCACTTCAAAAGCATTTTAACAGATGCATCAATCAAAATCTTTTTAATGCCTGTAAAGGTATTTAAAAAATTATTTTCGAAATTTCCCAAAATGATATTTGTGAAATAGCGAAATGAATAAAAAAAAATTTTATTTTCCCTTGACTCTATTATTACATGTTTATATTAGATCAATATTGACGTTATTTTAATGTAAATATAAACAGAGAAAAATATGGATGAATCGACAATCAAAGAAAGGCTTAACCGCCTTAAAAGGATAGATAAGGGCAACCGGGAACGTTCAAAACGATATTTGGATAAAATAAAAGCAAGTGGTAAAAAACAGATATCTGCTATCTTGAGTTCAAAAGCTTATGAGGAGTTAAATCGAAGGCGTGATGAAAGCATGCAGGTCGGAAAGCCATTATCATATGGTGCTATCCTTTCTAGTGCCTTGCTTTCAGATGTCAATGATAACGTTAATACTTCTATTAATAATGCCACTAAAAATATCTTTAAAAGTAATATTAATAACAGTGACAACCTTGAACCAGGTCGCTGGTAAATAGAATATTCAAGATGATAAGTTAAATGATAGAATAATTTTACCGGTAAAAGATATTTCAAACTAAAGTTCTAAAAGGTCGGCCAAGGCTTCTTCTTAAAGATTTTCGAAAGTCGGCCTATTCTTTTTTTTTATTGCCTTTTTTATTTTTCTCATCATGAAAATTGTCTTCAAGGGAATAACCAGAACTGTCTTCATCGGAATAATCTTTCCGAATGTTTTCTTGTTTTGTATTGTCCTGGTTGGAATCGCTGGATTTATCAGATTTGTCCTTTGTTTTATTTGATTTTTGATTATAATCTTTTGGAAAGTAAGTGACCTGTTCTCCTTTATCATTGTGATAAACATATGTCCCGGCAATCGCTTGCTGTGTCATAAAAAACAGGAACATGATACTGATTATGCACAAATTAAAGGTGGATATAATTTTATTCACAATTTTTCTCCTTTAAAGATTACCAAAACTGCTCCCTGTATTGATCCCGGCGGATTTTACTCCCAATTGCACGGCAAAATCGGCAAAGCTGACAAGCCTTTGTGTGCCCCAATCTCCAATATCACCAAAAACATGCAATCCGATTTCACTACGATCGGATTGGGTACCAAAAGTAGAACCATCAGGCGATGTAAATCGGCTTGCTCTTATTAAAAAACTATTATTAGATATTGTCATATCAGCCATTGGATTAACGACCCAATATTTTGTGGAAGAATCGCCAGGCACAGGATTAGCAGCAACAGAGACATTATCAACAAGGGTAAATGAATCTGCTGTGTCACATGCTATAGTACTGGGCCCGTTTGGGCATTTTGTCCAGTCATCAAGATCAAAAACAGGCCATTTGATTGTATTAGAGCCTGTGGGGCCAAAGATTGGATTGTATTCGTTACGTATTGTATTATTGTATTTTTTATCAACAGATTGATTTGATGCAGAGGCATTACCATAATAAATAGATATGTCATTAACCTTTGCACCATCGATACGTTTTTCATCAACCCTGACAAATAAAGTAGAGAGATCTCTCGGGGTCTTGTTGGAAGATTTAACAACGTTGCTGTCCAGGGTAATGTCCTTGTATGCCAACCACTTTCTTTGTTCTGAGCTGCCTGTGACATATTGTTCCCACAATACCAGAAGCAATTTGTCATTTTTTTCACTAACACCCTGATATTCAGGTTTGATCGTATCCGGGATCATATCATTAAAGCTGTTTAAACTTGAGTCATATCGCATAAAAGAAACACCATATCCTGCAAATTTTCCTTTTACGGGCTGATGCCATCTAAAAACGATTCCTGAAGCGCCATAGTCAAGGTCATTACCCCATACTGTCTTAGCTTGAATGGAATAACTTAGGTATTTACTTGTGGTACTCCACTCCTTTGACAGTTCAGCATTCTTGTCTAAAGGTAAAATATGTCCGCCAATTTTGTTTCCGGGATAGCCAAGGTAAATAATTGTCCCGTTGTTTCCCACAGTATAAATGCCTGTCCTGTCACTTCCCCAGACAGAATTGAGTGTCTGACTGGTAATCTTGGGAACCAGTTTCCATTTGTAGTTATACATTGCACCACCATAATAGGCTATGGTTCCGTCATCACCTGCAGCATAAATATAAGAGTCTGATGCGCCGTAAATTCCATTAAGATTTTTTTTGGTCGGACTTGCAATCGATTTCCATGAATTGGAGATTGTTCCATTGGTGGAGCGTGCAATTTTACCACTATTTCCAACAACATAAATATTGTTGATAGACGATCCCCACATTCCATTGATTGATTTTATGGAAGGAATTCGCTTGTAATAAGAGCCTTTTGAAGGTTGTTCTTTAAAAATAAATCCCTGTTTATATTGCCTGTCATACCCTACACTGAAGATATGCGTGTTATAGCCGGATTGAGTTTCCCAGTTGGAACGGAACATTCGATACACCCAGCTCTTACTATCGTAAGGCCGCCACCGGACTCCACGAGGCAATCTATAAGAATACCATCTCTTTCTATTGGTGCAATATTTAATAGAGCCGCCATTCGACCATTTATAGGGACTTGCTCCATATTCGCCAAAGGTGGTTATGTTATTCCAGCTTGTACCATAGACTCCATAGAGGTCAAATCCTGAATAATTGCTGCCGGAAGGAAAACAGTACTGGTTATAGGGAAAAACCACCCGTTTCCATGCGCCATTCTGATATTCTACTATTTCACCGCTATTTCCCACAGCAACTATTTTATCCGGGTTTGATGCGCTTGATATGCTGGGCGTTCCCCATATGCTTCTAAGCGTTTTTGAAGAATTGCTTTTAATTTTCACCCATTTTACCCCATTATGATCCTTACCATCGTAATGGAGGATGGTACCATCCGCACCCGTTACAAAAATATTATCCGAAGCATTTCCCCATATGCCATATAAATTTTTATTTTCACCGGCATCATCAATGTCGTCTTTGGACACAAGTGTGGCAACATAACCCTGATCCGGGGACACCCCTGTGAAATTTTGAAAGGTCACATAATTGCTACTATTCCACTTTTTGCCGAATTCGGTTGCAACTTCATGGGTTGTGATGGTTTTTTGATTTTTTTCAGATATTTTTTTATCTGGTTTGAATTCCCAATTTTTAAGTTGTGTTATTCCTTTTTCTTCATCATCAAAGTCCTCTTGTTTTCCTGGCCCGCTGCCTCCAAGATCCAGAGGAGTAGGATCATTTTGCGGAATAACCACCTCATCTGTCATATAAATATTAAATCCAGTTCCCTGATTTGAGGAAACGATCCCAGATCCCAAATCACCGGCAGAAGATATTAATGCCTGTTTTTCCATTACAATACGCGAAGATGATGTAATGTTAACAGGTAATGGGCTATTATTGATTGCTGTTATGCCTGAAAGGATAACCGATCCTTGTTTTCTTTCTTTGTATCTATATGTTCCGACCAGGTCTTTCTCATCTCTAAATAGTTCGAATATTCCATTTCTTTCGGGAAAAGCATCTCTTGGGTTGTTTGATGAGGAAATGGTAATGGAACCGTTTTCTGAAACAGTTTGGCCTGAGGGTGGTGCAAAGGAAAGATAAACACTTGTGTTTTGGGAAATCGTTACCCCTTTGTTCAAGGTGATGGTAAATTTATCAGAAGCCAGCCCACTGCCCAAGGTTGCACTACCTCCAGTATAAGTATAAAAATCATTGTTAATTTTTACTATTCCTGCTGTAGACAAAGCAGATTGAAACCCTACTGGAAATTTGCCTGGTACCTTGAGTGTGATTTTTGTTGCATTGTTGTAATTTGCCGATGAAACAAACCAATAGGGATTTATTTTTAATTTAAAAGACCCATTATTATTTTTTAAGGTAACCTGTTCATCATGAAGAGTTTCGAGACGGTTGAATTTAGCAGCCAAATTTCCGGCAGATATATATTCCCCAGCAGCATATCTGAGTCCGGCCTCTGCAAGTTTTGTTGCTCTAAGTTCTATATTATGCTCTGCAACCTGGGTGTTTGAACTACTAAACATCAGCAGGACTCCAGCACCCAAGGACATAAAAACAAGCACTACCAGGATAGTTATCAAAATCGAACCTGTTTCTGATATTTTTATCTTGTTATGCATTTTAATTTTCCTTTGCTCCAAGCATTATGAGCTTTTATTAAGATGTAGGTCCATTCACCATATTATTGTAATAAGGGTTTACTTTAATGGAAAAAACCCTGGCTGTACTTTCAATGGCAACATTCATACTGATAATTATTTTTAATAGTCCTGTAAGACTGTTATTTGATTGAACTGTCCAGTTGTTGTCGTCGATATCTTTAAAACTAATTGAAAAAGATTTAACATTATCCATTAGAATAGATCCTAGATTCCCTTTTTTAGGAATTGCGTTTGCCCTTATTATTCTTAATTTGTTACCCACCTTAGCAATCCCAAATGCCTGTCCATCCCTTCTATATCGTATGGATGTTGAATTAAAGGCATATATTTCATCAAGGTTTTTTGTTTCATGGAATAGTCTTCCAATGGCAATACTGGTTTTTTGAAAAACTTCGTTATTGGCTTTAGCCAGCATAAAACCATCGACACCATAAACCATAAAGGTGGAAGCTCCTATGCCAATAAAACCCAAAATGATAAGTACGGCAATCATCTCTAAAAGAGAAAAACCGTTTTGATTGGTTTTTTTAAAAAATTTTTTCTTCAAATCAGTTCCCCAAAATTGTTACCAGCTTGCTGTTATTTTTAATAGCCGTAACTTTAACATACATGGTAGCACCACCTGCTGTTATCTCTTTTACATTTCTATTGGCATCAGGAGCACTAAAATCAGTGTATTCACCCTTTACACTAATGCCGGTTAAACCAGTAATTACTTTAGCAAGATCAGTGCCAACATAAAAACTGATGGATTGTGATGGATTTTTCTCTAATTTTGCTCTGTAATCCGCATTAACTATTTCAATAGCATTTAGTACAGTTAAATTGTCACCTAATATCCTCAAAGGCTGGCCGCTTTGTTTGAAAGCAGTCCCCAAAAATGTGACCATAATTATACCGGTAATGCTGATCATGATAATGGAAACGATAACTTCAATCAGAGTGAACCCATTTTTATTCATTGTATAAATCCTGTTTCCTGATAAATTTTAATATATTTGTTATTTCTGGATTTATCCATTAACCTTATAACAATATCTGCACTTAATCGGTTTAATCCACTTGTATCAGATAATGGATCTAAAAACACCATAGTTCCTCCTTCCGTCCAGAAAGGCACACCCATTTCATCGTAAACGATTGTCAATAGTGATTTTTGAGAGGTCCCGACTTTAAGTGCCTTGATATCCACTTTCATTAGACTTGTCTTGATTCTATCCGGATTTAGGTTTGTAGGGCTTGCCGTCCCTCCCGGAGGAAGCCTTCTATTTGTGTCCCATTTGCTCGTCTGCCCAATATCAGAATTGAACAGCCAGTATTCATCCAAAGCTTTATTGATTCGAATACCCCATACAGAAGAGTCGCTTTGCATAGATTTTGATTGAGCATACCTTATATGCCCCTTAAAAAGGGATTCTATTGAATAAAGCTCTGATTTATCACTACCCATTCTGCTGATCATAAAACCTGACACTATTGCAATGATAATCAAAACCGAAATTATTTCCACTAAGGTAAATCCATGGTCGTTAAGTAAACATTTGGAATTAAAAATGGTTTTTTCTGAATAAGACTTTATTGAAATATTATTTGCCACATTAAGATCTCCCATTTTATGAACTTTATCTTATTTGATAAAAAAAACCATTTCGAGAATATTCAAATATTCAAGCTTGGAAAGCCATATAATTCTCACAATCTATTAGCTACTTCAATGATTACTAATAAATTGGTAGTTATCCTTTGTCAATAGAAGTATGGTAAAACTGCCATTTTGGATCAAAAACAATTTTTATTCTCACCAGCCCGGCATTAGTCAAACAAGCATACCAAATTCAATATTCAACTATGCAAAAATTGATCCATAAATGCTAAAATCACGATATTTTTTATACTCAGGCAGAAAGGGTATTAATTTGCAGTTATTTTAAGTAGGATGAGCAAAAAGGATAAAAAAAAGGAATTTTATGGAGAAACGCAAACTGGGTAAAAATCATTTGGAGGTATCTTCAATAGGATTAGGTTGCTGGGGAATGTCCCATGCCTATGGCAGGGCAGATGAGAAAGAATCACTTGCCACTATTAATCATTGTCTTGATCAGGGAATTAATTTATTGGACACAGCAGATGTCTATGGAAATGGTCACAATGAAAGCCTTATTTCAAAAATATTACAAAAAAGGCGGCAAGAAGCCGTGGTGGCAACAAAATTTGGATTTATTGGTTACGAGACAGGTAGTGTAAAGGTAAACGGAAGGCCTGCTTATGTTCAGAAAGCTTGCGAACAAAGCCTTTTAAGACTGAATATCAATGAAATTGATCTTTATTATTTCCACAGATTAGATCCTGATGTCCCCATTGAAGAGACCGTCGGTGCCATGGCAGATCTTTGCCATCAGGGCAAGGTTCGTTTTATAGGACTTTCAGAAGTCTCAGCTACTACACTTAAAAAAGCCAGTGCAGTTCATCCGATAACAGCGTTGCAGTCTGAATATTCTTTGTGGCAAAGAGATGTAGAAAAAACTATTTTGCCAATATGCCAAGATCTTGAGATTTCATTAATCCCTTTCAGTCCTTTGGGTAGAGGATTTCTAACCGGAACAATTAAAAGCAGCATGGATCTGAAAGAAAATGATTATCGTTCTAATATGCCCCGATTTGATCCTAAAGCTTTGAAAGAAAATTTTACGTTTTTAAAAGCCTTTCAAGAAGTTGCTGATAAAATGAATATTTCCCTTGCGCAATTGTCATTGGCATGGCTTCTGGCCCAGGATGATTCCATTGTCCCCATACCAGGGATGAAGCAAAGAAAATATATTGATGAAAATATAAAAGCGATTGACCTGTTGTTATCAAAGCAGATTGTTACAAAGCTTAATATGATGGAAGTATCGGTTAGAGGCAATCGCTATAACAGTAAAGGTCTTGCTTTTATAGATGAATAATCCCTAACGTTGCATAAAAAATTTACCCTTTGGGAAGGCCATGAAGCCCTCATCTTCTTCGTTATAAAGGCTTTGCGGTAGACGGCTACAGCTGCAACCTTGCTGTCTTGAATATGAAAGCTTCATAGCTTTTGCAACGTTAGGGTAATGACTGATTAAAGCAATTTTTTATTAAGACCAGACAATTTTGTAATATGCTTCAGGGTCTGTAGCCCCTTCTGTTGAAAATAATAATATCTTGGCATCTTTTGTTATATCAAGTTTATCTTTTAGATATTTAAATCGTTTATTGGAAAGTAGTTCGTACACAAGTCCAAGGGTTACTGCCCCTGATTCTCCTGAAATAATTGTCCCATCACCGGGCAATGGATTTCCAAAGATTTTCATTCCCTGTCGGGCCACATGATCAGAACATTTAATAAAGGCGGCTGCCCTTGACTTTAATATTCTCAGTCCCAGTTGGCTTGGTTCACCACAGGCAAGGCCTGCCATAATAGTTGGCAGGTCTCCTTTAACCCTGCAGGGACGTCCTTTATTTAATTCCATGGATTTATACAAACACGGTGCACCCTCAGGTTCAACTACTATAAATTTGGGTTTGTTTTTTTTAGCTGAAGTGTACATGCAAGCTAACACACCTGCTGCCAAAGATCCTACGCCAGCCTGTAAAAATATATGTGTCGGCCATATTTTTGGTTCTTGAGAAAGAAATTCGGTTACCAGTGTAAAATATCCCTGCATAATATGAGTGGGTACTTTTTCATATCCATCCCATGAGGTGTCTTGTAATAGAATCCATTCCTTTTGTTTTGCCATTTTTTCTGCATAAATAACTGTATCGTCATAGTTAAAATTAGTTATAAAGGCTTTTGCTCCAAATTGTTTTATTGCCAGGAGCCTGGCAGGAGAAGAATTTTTAGGTAAGTACACGATGGCTTTGCAACCCAGTTTTTCCGACACCCATGCAACAGCTCTGCCATGATTACCATCAGTGGCCGTAACAAATGTTGTATTTTGAAATTTAGGCTGTGCAGATAAAATTTTATCAAAAATCAATTCGTCTTCATCCAGATTTAACATAGTTCCGAGAACCTTGGCAATTGCATAGCTTGCTCCTAAAACCTTGAAAGCGTTCAAATTAAAACGCTGGCTTTCATCTTTTACGAGCAAATGAGAAATATCCAGCTTATTTGCCAGAGAAGATAAGCTTACAAGCGGTGTTGGCTTATAACCCGGCAGACTTTTATGAAATTTTATAACTTTCTTGACAATTTTGATATTTGAAAAATTAAATATTTCAGGGTCATCGTTTGTTTGAAGGTTATTTAAAAGGCATGAAATATTTAAATTTTCCATTTTTTATCCTTGTGTATCAGGCAGTTATAATCTGGTGCTAATTTTTGAGTTTCAAAGATTCTTGTAAAATTTTTTTTCAAGTGTTTTTACTTTTACCTTTCTTAGCGGAGATAAAAAAAGTTTGTAAAGCGGGTCATCAATTTTGATATTTTTTTGAAGAATATTTTTTTCAAGCATTGATAAAACTTGAACAGACACATCACAGGAAGGATATCCCTTGTCATCAATAGGAATGGAATCGTTAAGTTTAATTTTAACGATATTGTTGATATCTACCAGTTTTAGATTTCCATCAAGGGTTAATATAAGATTCCCGAAACCTGCAAGATCTGGAATATATCCTGTTTCAGCAATCATCTGTCGGATTCTTTTAACAAAAGTGGCAATATTTGTCCGGACTTTTTTCACTATGGCAGAAAGCTTGTAATGATTGCATGTTGCCGATTTGAACAAAGCCAATAAAAAATTTTTACCACATATTCCCCAGGGATCCAGAATCTCACCTTCTATATATTCCTGAAGACCACAAAGGATAATCTGATTCTTGCCGGTCCCTGTATAATCAACAATAAACTCTTCTGACTCTGCAATATATTCCGGCCCTAAAAATTTTAATAAAAGATGATATTTTTTTATCTCCTGAAAAACAGCTTTTTTGTTTTTAAACCGGTTACGTAATATCCTTAATATTTTCTTGGGTTTGGCACGGGGAAACATTCTTACCCCTTGTGTAATTTCTCCTTGCGTCTCCTTTAGAACATCTTTAGCTGTGAGAATTTCAAGAACATGAGATCTTAAACCTGAACGGTAATATCTTCGGAAAATATAGTTGCTTGAATCATTTATAAAATTAAGCTTTAAGATTTCACTTTCAGTTAAATAAGACCGATCTCTTATATCTTTTATTGTGTTGTTCATTAGGTTTTTTTACAGTCTATTTTATTAATATACAAGTCTTAACAAGAAAAGACAGGCTTCTCAGCTATTTGGAAGCAAAAAAAACGGTTTCATAAAATTCGACAAGTGACAGGGACTTTTAAACATGGTAATTAAAAATAATTCTAAAACATATTCTTGTTTAAAGGAAAACCAAATGGAAGAGATAGACTGTCAATGGGGTTATGAGATCTTCAAGCGTCTGGCCGTAAATATCCAAATCGTCATCAAAGGCCAGAAAGAGTGCATTCGATATATTCTCGCCGGACTTGCCAGCAACGGGCACATCCTTTTGGAGGACAATCCCGGAACCGGGAAGACAACCCTTGCCAAGGCATTAGCTAAAAGTATTGATACTGATTTTAAACGAATTCAGTTCACACCGGATCTTTTACCATCAGATATTTTGGGAGTCTCAATATTTGACCCGTCTCAAAAAATTTTCAAATTTCATAATGGACCTGTGTTTACCAATATTCTTCTGGCGGATGAAATCAACCGGGCATCTCCAAGAACACAGTCTGCTCTGCTGGAATCCATGGCTGAGGGCCAGGTGAGTATTGATGGGAAAATATTAAATCTGGAAGAGCTGTTTTTTGTAATTGCCACCCAGAATCCCGTTGAATCCAGTGGAACCTATCCCCTTCCAGAAGCCCAGATGGATAGGTTTGCCATGCAGCTTCAACTGGGATATGTGGCAAGAGATCAGGAAGTTGCAATATTGTCCGAGCAACAGGAAGTGCATCCGGTTCAGACGTTAAGGCCATGTGTTACCTTAAAGGAAATTTTAAGGCTGCGCCGCATGGTTAAACAGGTATTTATTGCAAAAGAACTTAAACTCTATATGGTTGATCTTGTTAATAAGACCCGGGAAAAAACCGGGATCAGCCTTGGAGCAAGCCCGAGAGCGAGCCTTGCATTAATGAAGACTGCCCAAGCGTTGGCAATTTTTGACAACCAGGCTTTTATTACAGCTGACCATATACAAAAAATTGCAGTCCATGTCATTGCCCACAGACTGGTATTGGATCCCCAGTCAACCTTTTCAGGTGTGACTGCCAGGTCGGTTGTTGAAGATATTTTAAGATCCATTCCTGTTCCCGTATAAGGATTTTATGCTTGCCCGGTTTTTATATAAATCATACAGCTTATTTTATGTCTTAAGACATTGGCGAAAGAAACATTTTACTCCTGCCGGGGCGATGATCATTGCAAGCATTATCTTTTCGGGGATATTCGGGTTTAATATTTTAAAAACAAATCTGTACCAGGTCATGGCTTTTGGTATTTCGGTCATGGCGGTTGCTCTATGCTATAGCCTGTTTGGGTTCAGGCTCAAAGTAATAATCCATCGTATCCTTCCTGAATATACAAGCATTGGAAATAAAGGTATTTATGAAATTCAAATTAAGAATTTATCAAAAAAGACACAAAAGGGAATTATCCTTTATGAAGAGATACATGATCCAAGGCCTTCATTTAATCTTTTGTTATCAAAAGAAGAGCCCTTTGAACACAAAAGAAATATCTGGGACAGAAAAACTCTGTATTTTAGATGGCTGTGGTTGATACAGAAAAATCAAAAAGCACTGTTTGACCCTATTGAGTTACCGGATTTGCCTGCCGGTGAAACCATTCGGGTGACAGCAAAGTTTGTCCCCCGGTCCAGAGGATATATTAATTTTTCAGGCTGTACTTTTGCAAGGCCTGATGCCATGGGTATTTTTAATCGATTGCATCGGGTTAAAAAGGTTCAGAAAATGCTAATACTGCCAAAAAAATACCTGCTTGAAACCCCGCAGCTTGCATCTACAAGGCAATATCAACCGGGCGGGATTCGTCTGGCATCATCTATCGGGGATTCCGATGAATTTATGTCCTTGCGTAACTACCGCCCAGGTGACCCTCTGCGCAATGTTCACTGGAGAACCTTTGCAAAAACTCAAGAGCTTGTAATCAAAGAATTTGAAGATGAATATTTTGTAAGACATGCGATTATTCTGGATACTATTTTGAATTCAGGCAATGAATCACTTTTTGAATCTGCTGTCAGCATTGCAGCATCTTATATCACTCCTCTCAAGACCCATGAAGCCATCTTTGATTTGATGTTTGTGGGAAACCGTGCCCATTCCTTTTCCTGGGGCAGGGGGCTTGGCAATTCTAAAAAAATGCTTGAGATGCTGGCATGTGTTGAGCCTTGTGATGAAAAAATAGCTTTTGAACTGAATAGCAACATACAGTCTGATCTGAAAAAATTTTCTAGTTCCATTTGTATTTTTTTAGGCTGGGAAGAGGGTCATAAAAAAGTTTATCAATTATTTAAACAGGCTATGGTGCCAGTATTAGTCATTGTTCTGGCAAAAAATAAAATTAAAATGGAAGAAAAAATATTTAGAGATAAGACCGCCATAACCGATATCAAAGTTGTGGAAACCGATCAAATTCAAGAAACCCTGGGTTACCTGTGAAAACACCCCGATTTTTTTTAGGAACAATTGTTTTATTCTGGGGGTGGCAGTTGCAAACACTGTGGATAGCAATTTGCCTTGCCATTATACTTGAATCCGCTCGTGTTCTTAAATCTAAATTTGCTTTTAATTCTTCTGATTTTAATAAATTCGTAGATATCAGTATCGTTTTGTTGGCCGGGATTATTGTTATTTCATTAACCCTTGAACCGGAAAAAGCAATATTGATCATTTTAAAATGGCTCCCGCTAGTTTTTTTTCCGGTTATCGCAGCCCAGGAATTCAGTGTAAAAGGGACCATAGAAAGCCGATCTTTTTTTCTAGTTCAAAAAAAAAGACTGAATACAATTGCCCATGATTCTAAACAAATTGACATTTCCTTTCTTTACAGCCTCTTTTGCATCCTTTCTACTGCAACGGCAAATTCAAAAGGCTTATTGTTTTATAGCAGTGTAGTTTTGTTTTTTGTCTGGGGATTATTCCAGATCCGGTCAAAGCGGGTTTCATTCTTTTTATGGACGCTTTGTATTTTTATCACAATTGCCCTAGGCTATGTCGGGCATAGCTCAATTCGATTGGCAAGCTTAAAAATCAACCAATGGATGATGGAATATTATGCAGGTTATTATGCAGATAATCCGTTTAAGAACTATACTGCCTTAGGTGAAATAGGAAAGCTTAAGTTGTCTGATAAAATTGTTTTAAGGGCAGTTTTTAAGGATTACGTCGATGGTAAAACATATCTTCTTCACAGTGCCAGCTATACTGGATTTTCCATCTCATCGTGGTTTGCCGGATATGGGTTTAAATCAATTGAAAATTCACATGATAAAACATTCTGGCAGATAAATCCTAATATACACCCCAGTCGAAAAATGACATTCTATTTAAAGACTTCAAGGGAAAACGCAGTTCTAAGTTTGCCTTCCGGTACTTTCACAATATCAAATATGAAGATTGGTGGCTGTGAGAAAAATGCAATGCAGAGTGTCAGGATAAAAAACATACCCCCACTGATAAAGGGTGTTGTCTCCTATACGGGCGGTTTGTCATATGAAGCCCCCCCTGGTAATCAGGATTTGATAATTCCTAAAAGTGAATTATCAGGGATTTCAAAAATTGTTAAAGAACTGGCACTGGATAAGATGTCGGAACAAGATATTTTGAACACTATTCGGCGTTATTTTTTAATTGAATATAAGTATTCCCTGGATTTAAAAGGGAAACAAGATCAAAAAACTCCTCTACAAAACTTTTTAAACTACACAAAATCAGGACATTGTGAATTTTTTGCCACAGCTACCACACTTATTTTAAGACAGGCAAAGATTCCTGCTCGATATGCCACAGGGTATATGGCCCATGAATATTCCCGTCTGGGAAACCATCTGGTTATACGACAGCGGGATGCCCATGCCTGGGCAAAAGTCTATGTCAATGGTCAATGGAAAAATTTTGATACCACCCCGCCTTCTTTTTTTGAGATGGACAGACAAAAAATAAAATCATCACTTATAGGTGATTTTTTTTCTTTTATAAGTTTTAAACTGTCACTATTGCGGCATGAAACAGGAGCCATGCTGATGAAGCAATATGGACTCTGGCTGATACTTCCATTGGTATTATTATTATTTTTCCGATTGAGAAGATCAAACTCAATCAAGAGGATCAAGTTGACTGACAAACCCCGGGAAGATGCAAAAAAAGAGCCCTTGGGCATCTCTTTTCATTTAATAGAAAAAAGGCTTACCCAACAGGGTTTTCCAAGATATCCATATGAGACTTATTTTTCATGGCTTGAGAGGATTGAACATAATTTTGATAAGACGATAAACAATGATCTCCAAACCCTTTTGCTGGTTCACAATCGGTATTATTTCAGTAAAATTGGGCTTAGCAAAGATGAGAAGATAAAATTTACTTCCAACATAAAAAAAATATTGAAAAAATTAACTATTGTCACAATTGTGCCGGGATCGTGACGCCTTGTCGATGGGCAGCTTACAAGTCGTTAAAAAATCAGTGATTGCTACTTAGTGTATGACCGAAAACCCGTGTTTGGGTGGCTCGTAGAGGAGCCTATGCTCACAAAGTTGCCCATATGCAAGGCGCAAAAAATTCTGAAACCGGAGTGTACTGTTGTACATGAGGCCAGTTTTATAATTTGGCAGGGTTTTGAAGCAACGCCGCAGATGGGTGAGTTTTCGTTCAAACACTATTTAAATATTCTTTTACAGCACCTAAGGTCTGGGTAAACATCTTGCTACCGGTTAAAATGACAATGGCATTATTTTCATTACCACAGGCACAGGCAAAGGCAGGTCCAATGATATTGACAGGATTCTTTGTTTTTTCAGGATTTCCCTGCATGATTGCAAGATAGGTGTTAAGCCGCTCTTTTAATATGTCAAAATAATTAATGTCTTGCCCTGTGGTGGTTTTGGTAAGAGTTGAGACATTATTTGATACTTCCCTGATAGAATTCCAGAATATTTGAGTTACAGGTTCTTTTTTTTTATCTGTAACCGGCATGAAAAATGAGATGGCCCAGCCAACACTCAGGATTTTTAAAATCTGAATTTCATATTCAATGGAGGGCAAATTTAAATCATTATTTTTTGGCAGGGCAGCAAGGATTTCTTTTGTGTCAGCCCTGTCAATAGCAAATGTTGCAAGGTTTTGGGCAAGTTCCTGTATGGGAATATTATCTGTTTCTACTTGTGTCATGATGGAGCCGTTTTTATTAAATTTATGTACAAAATACTTAGCTTATGTAATATACTGAGTCATCTTAATAACAGCACAATCAAAAAGTGTAAATATAAAAAAATGATAAAAATAGACTTACAGCTGTTTGTCACATTATCTAAATATCAACCGGAAAACAACGAATTCCTGGAAATCCAGGATGCAACTTCTGTGGGAAAACTTATTTTGGATCTTGGTATTCCCAAAGATCTTGTGAAATTGATTTTTGTTAATGGGAAAAGGCAAAAGACTGCCTACGAATTAAAAAATAATGACCGTTTAGGGCTTTTCCCACCTGTAGGGGGCGGATAGACCATGAAAACTTCCTTGTTTAAAGAACGCTATGATCGAAATTTTAATACACTTTCCTGTGAGGAGCAAAAAAAACTTGGCACCTCAAAAGTGATTATTGTAGGTCTGGGCGGCCTTGGTGGTAGCGTGTGTGAGATGCTGGCCAGAGTTGGGATAGGCCATTTAACTTTGATTGATGGAGATGTATTTGAACCCAGCAATTTAAACCGGCAATTGTTAAGCCAGGAAAACCTTATGGGATTTCCAAAGGCACAGGCAGCAAAGGACAGGGTAAAAGCCATCAATTCTGAAGTCAGGGTAACTCACCTGGTGGAATACCTGGATGAATCCAATTTGTATGATCGGATAAAAGATGGAGATGTGATTATGGACTGTCTGGATTCCATTGATACAAGGTTTAAATTGCAAAAGGCAGCCCAAAATGCATCCATTCCTATTGTATCTGGAGCCATTGCAGGGGTAGCAGGGCAGTTGACAACCATTTATCCCATGGATAAAGGCTATGAGTTGATTTATGGAAAAAAAGGTGGGAATAAATCAAAAGGTATTGAAACAAGAACCGGGAATATAGCCTATTGCGCTTTTTTTGTGGCAGCCCTTCAATCTTCTGAATGTCTTAAAGTTTTGCTTGATCGCGGGGATATTCTTCGCAATAAACTTTTGATTGCAGAATTGTGGACCAATACTTTTGAAATCATGGAGCTTGTCTGATCCGGGTTTTGACAAAATTTGACAAAAAACTGCCAAAATTTGAAAAAAGCCAGATGTAAACCAGATATAAATTTAGTTGGCCGTTTTTAAATATGTGTTGGCCATAAAGGAAAAATATCTTTCATGTATACCAAAGCAGCACAGACAATTAAATCATCCAAACGATGTGTTGCATTCACAGGCGCAGGTATTTCTGTGGAAAGCGGGATCCCGCCCTTCAGAGGAAAAAATGGTCTTTGGAACAAATATGATCCCCAGATTTTTGATATCCAATATTTTCACACCCATACCCGGCACTCCTGGGAAGTGATCCGGGAAATATTTTATGACTTATTTGGAAAAATAAAACCAAATGCAGCCCATTACGCTCTGGCAGAACTTGAGGCAAATAATCTGTTAAGCTGCGTAATTACCCAGAATGTGGATAACCTGCATTATGATGCAGGAAGCGTTATAGTTCATGAATTTCATGGTTCTTTAAAAAATATTGTTTGTCTTGATTGCAGAACAAAATATAAAATTTTAGAAATAGATCTCAATGTTCTGCCGCCAAAATGTGAAAAATGTGGGGGTATCTTAAAACCGGGTGTGATATTTTTTGGCGAGGATATCCCTGAACCTGCAAAAACCAATTCATTTAATGAGTCAAAAAAGGCAGACTGCTTTATTCTTATTGGTACAACTGGAATGGTTGCACCAGCAAATTTGATTCCAACCTCTGCAAAATCAAATGGGGCTAAAATTATCGAAATTAATCCCTATATATCTGAATACACAAATAATATCACTGATGTCTTTCTTGAGGAACAGGCTAGTGTTGCCATGGAAAAATTGATGGAAGAGCTTGAAAAATTATAGATGTTCAAAGGAGTTTAAATGTCCCGCGATTGCCTGTTTTGTCAAATTATTAAAGGAAAAGTCCCTAGTGAGTTTTTATATGAAGATGATGATCTGGTTGTTTTCAAAGATATCCATCCGGCTGCCCCGGTTCATCTGCTTATTGTACCTAAAAGACATATTAGAAGTATTAATGATTTGCAAAAAGAAGATGAAGCCATTATTTCAGCTCTTTTCATGGCCGGTAAAAATATGGCGAAGAAACAGGGTGTCAACAAATCTGGATACAAACTTTTGTTCAATGTTGAAAAAGGCGGCGGACAAGTCATTTTTCATCTTCACCTTCATCTGATTGGCGGTTGGGGGAAAATAGGAAGAACAGATTTTTTGCATTGACAGGAATTGAAAAAACCTATATTGTATCCGAATAATTTAGGTAAAAAAATGAATAAAATAAAACACATAAGCATATTTAATTTTGGACGTTTCTTTTTTAGGAACGTTCATCCGATGTGACGTTTTATTTTTTAGTTAAATAAAACCCCGGGTGGACATGCAAACCACCCGGGGTTTTTAGTTTTAAGGCTCTGGGAAAATTTTTCCAGAGCCTTTTTTTATTTTATAGGATTTTAAATTTTTTTATAGAGGGGAAAACAAATGATTCTTGTACTTGAAAACAAAATTACTCATAACCAGAAAAACAAAATTAAAAACATGCTTTCAGATGAAGGATGTATTACGCGCGAAATTATGGATGCCGGCAGAAATGTAATTGGAATTATCGGCAAAACCAGAACAAGCCTGGATGAATTTAAACAAATGGATGGGATTGCCGATGCTATACCCATTAAAGCCTCCTATAAACTTGTCAGCCGGGAGTTTCAATCAGAAGATACCAAGGTAAAAATCGGCAATGTTGTTGTGGGCGCAGATAGAATTGTAATAGTTGCAGGGCCTTGTGCTGTTGAAAGCCATGAACAGGCTATGACCATTGCAAAAGAGGTGAAAAAATATGGTGCGGTTCTTTTTCGGGGAGGAGCATATAAACCCAGATCTTCACCCTATTCATTTCAGGGACTGGAAGAAGAAGGACTTAAAATTCTTGCCGATGTCAGGGAAAAGACAGGACTTGGAGTTGTCACGGAAATTACATCCGTGTCCCAGGCAGATTTGATGAAAAAATATGTTGATGTGGTTCAGATCGGTGCCAGGAACATGCAGAATTTTGAACTTTTAAAATGTGTCGGACGTATGGGACTGCCTGTTGTGTTGAAAAGGGGACTTGCCTCTACAATTTTAGAGTGGTTGATGTCTGCAGAATATATTATGGCGGAAGGAAACAACAAAATTATCCTTTGTGAAAGAGGTATCAGAACCTTTGAGCCCTATACAAGGAATACTTTGGATCTTTCAGCCATTCCCGTATTAAAAAAATTAACCCATCTGCCGATTATCATTGATCCCAGCCATGCCACCGGCATAAGGGAAAAAGTGAGTCCCATGGCAAGGGCAGCTGTTGCAGCAGGGGCGGATGCCCTAATGATTGAAGTACATAATAATCCGGACCAGGCACTTTCAGACGGTCCCCAGAGCCTTTATCCGGAACAATTCGGCCAGCTGACCCGGGATATTTACGTGATAGCACCTGTAGTTGGAAAACACCTTGATTTTGATTATTTGAAAAAATCAGAAATAATCAATAATATGGAAGCCGATGATTCTAAAACAGCAGCTTTTATCGGTGAATATGGAGCATACAGCCATAAGGCAAGCCTTGGTTATTTTGGTGAAGATATCACACCCGTACCCATGAAAACATTTAAAGATATCTTTCATGCTGTTCAAACAGGGACCTGTCAATATGGGGTTATTCCTTTGGAAAACTCTTTATCCGGATCCATTCATGAGAATTTTGATCTGCTTCAGGAATATGATCTTAAAATCATCGGAGAGATAACTATAAGGGTTAAACATGCGTTAATTGCCCAAAAAAATGTTTCAAAGAATGAGATTGAAAAAATACTTGCACCGCCACCGGCTTTTTCTCAATGTAAAAATTATCTGGATCAATATCCTGATATTGAACTGGTACCTGTAAAGGCCACTTCCAGTGCAGTCAGACATGTCAAAGATTCCAATGACAAACATGCTGCGGCCATTGGATCAACCATGGCCGCAAAAATTTTTGATATGAATATCATAGAAGAGTCAATTGAAGATAATCCAAGAAATTACACGCGGTTTGCCATAATTGCCAAAGAAGTCAAAGGGCATAAAAAAGTTAATAAGACTTCCATTATTTTTTCAACTGGTAATAAACCCGGAGCCTTATTTGAGGTCATGAAAATATTTTCAGAATATCAGATCAATCTTGTTAAATTAGAATCTCGCCCGATGCTTGGAAAACCATGGGAATACATGTTTTATGTAGATCTTGAAGCTGATCTCGAAAGTACAAAACTTTTACCTGTTATGGAAAAACTCCAGGGTAAATCGGAAAACTTAAGAGTTTTGGGTCGCTATTAAAAGATTTTTTGTTATAAAATTTTCAGTTATTCGGTCAGGTGCTATTATTAGAAATTTTAGTAATGTCAATTGTAATATCAATGGTAATTCTTGAAAAGTATGGAATTTTAGATAGAATGATTTAAAAACTTTTATATTAAGGAGTAATAATGGATATCAGACCAAAATTGATTGTACTTCCCCTTCAGCCGGATAAAGACCAAGAATACAATGGAATAGGGTTAGGGATTCATTTTTTACTTGGCAATATGATGGCCATCCATCCGGAACTTGCAGAGTTCTGGTTTGGGTGGCGAGTGAACAAAATATTTAAAAGCATTTCTGAGCTTCAGGCTTTTTGCAGAGGCAATAATGATATCGATCTTAACCTTGTTGCAAAGGAACAGAAAATAAGATTCTGGCTTTACGGCAGATACAGACAAAAAAAAGATATTATTTTTGTTTCTCTTGAACTTTATGATGCAGATCTAAAAAAAACTAATGGAATTAAATTTTCTTTGGATACATCTGGTTTTTTTGTTGATTTTGGTCATGGTTTTTTCCAATGGCTTGCCCGATGCAATCTGCTTTTTGATCATTGCCTAATGAAAAAAGCCATGTGGAAAGAGGATATCAGTATTAAGGGGCTTGATTACCTTGGCCGGGCAGTGGAAACAACTTACTTAAATTATATAGAGCCATCTTTATTTAAAGACGGGCTCTTTGACCTTGAATGGTTTGAAAAAGCTGTTATTGAGTCTCCCTTGTCCTACCTGACCCATGACATGAAAGGATGGGCCTTTTATAAAAACAAAGCCTATGGAAAATCCAAAGATAGTTTTAAAAAAGCTTTGAAAAAGAATGCAGATGGGATTGGTGCGCTTGCCGGTATGATGTGGTGTTATGTCTTTGAAAAAAACAAAGAAAAAGCTATGGAGTTTTCAATTGCCAAGGCAGATGTAAAAAAAGATTCCCATGAAACAGCCATAAAATTTATAGAAAAAAAATTTTCCAATTGAACCTCTTTTTAAAAATTGCTTTGGTTGATTGAATTTTCAATATTTAATGATTATATTTCAGCATACAGAACCAAATAAATGGAGGTCTGTTATGCGAAAAAAAAACTTAGCATTGATTATTATCATCATGCTGGCAGGCATGGTTTCAATAATGGGATGCAATGACTTATATGGTAAAATAAAGATCAATCCAGATATTAATAAATTATATAAAGATCGATCCGGTTTGCCGGACTATGACTATTTTTATACAGGACGATCCAACCTGCCCGATGCTGTAATCGGGATTGATAAGAAATATCAGTTTAATGCACGGTTGTGGGGCAAAATTGAAAAACACAAAGAAGTTTATAAAAAAATTGGGAATCTAAATAAAACCTTTTATGGGTATGCAGATTTGACTGGCGGTGATATCTTTGGCAAAAATGATAAAAAAATCGGTATTTGGTTTTCTTATTATCGCCATGCTGTCGTCAAAAAAACTCCCGAGGGAATAATTGAAGTTTATACACCATACAGTCCTAGCCACGATGACTTTATGAGGAGATAAACACTGGGTTTTTTCTTGTTTCAGGAAAAGGCTATTGAAAAATTCTACTTTGGGATATAGGACTCCTTCTTTTGTCCTCTGCAATTATTTCACTATAGTTTGGCGACCTGCAAAAACCGTTGTACCGATGATGATCAAACCGCCGATAAGAGTTCTTATCTGGGGTATTTCGTTGAGCCAGAAAAAAGCCAGAATAATCCCATAAACTGGTTCAAGTCCTGCAATGACAGATGCGGTTTGTGCTCGTATAAAGCCCAGAGACTTTATAAACAGCGTATGGGCAAGGGCTGTACAGAAAACCCCTAAAAAGATGAGAAAGGGAAGATCGGAAAATTGCGGGGGAACAATCTGAATAGTCAATATGGGTACAACTAAAAATATGGATGCAAAAAGATTTTGATAAAATGCTATGGCAATAGCATTGGAGATTCTTGCATTTCTTCTGTTTACCAAGGCTAAAAGAGCAAATGTAAACCCAGAAATAATCCCGAAAAATCCACCTTTGGTGATATTGTCTGCAAAATTAAAATTCGGGATAACAAGAAGAATACCGATAAAAACAGCCATTGCAATAAGTATGTCTTTTTGATTAAGCTTTTCTTTGAAAAATATGGGTTCTAAAAAGGTCACAAATAAAGGAAAAGTGGAAAAGGTGATAAGCCCCACAGCCACACTTGAAATCTGAATGGAAAGAAAAAAACTCCACCAGTGAACAGCCAGAAGGATTCCCTGCAATAAAAAAAAGAAAATCTCTTTTTTGTCAAACTCAAACAATACAGTCTTTGCAAAAAATCGTGCATAAATGAGAAGGGCAATGGAAGCAAAAAAGGTTCTTCCAAGGACAATATAAAGTGGGCTGCAGGATAAAAATTTGCCGAAAAGGCCTGCAAATCCAAACAGAAAAACGGCAATATGGATTTGTGCAACCCCTTTATTCAAAATGGACGGTTTCAATATAGATCAATTACCTGGTGAGTTGCCGGTATTTTATCCGGGTTGGCTGATCCGCCTTTATTCCAAGCCGTTTTTTTCTGTCTTTTTCATACTCGGAATATGATCCTTCAAAAAACAGGGTCTGGCTGTCTCCCTCAAATGCCAGGATATGGGTGGTAATTCTATCCAGAAACCACCTGTCATGGCTGATAATAACGGCACATCCGGCAAAGTTTTCCAGAGCTTCCTCCAATGCTCTTAAGGTGTTGACATCCAGATCGTTGGTGGGCTCATCCAATAACAAAAGATTGGCCTCTTGTTTAAGCATGGATGCCAGATGAACCCTGTTTCTTTCACCGCCTGAAATATCTTTAACTTTTTTTTGCTGGTCAGATCCTGAAAAATTAAATTTTGCAACATAAGCCCTTGAGTTGATTTGCCTTCCACCAATGAGCATTTTATCATTTCCGTCTGAAAGCAATTCATAAATTGTTCGTTCAGGATCAAGAGTTT
>Ga0307988_1000443_pt1 | contig 29023 bp, 22 predicted proteins | sample EllFjometagen183_FD_203166 | JGI IMG/M metagenome (GOLD analysis project Ga0307988, IMG submission 203166) | Marine microbial communities from Ellis Fjord, Antarctic Ocean - #183 | ecosystem: Environmental > Aquatic > Marine > Unclassified | place: Southern Ocean | collected 2014-10-08 | reverse complement strand
AATCACTAATACAGGATAGACAAGAAATGACAGACAAGGATCATATAGAGCTGGAAGAACTTCATACTTTGCAGCTGACTCGACTAAAAAATATTGTTCAAAGAGCTTATGATAATGTTGAGCTTTTTCGAACACGCCTTGATGAAATTTCCTTTAAGCCTGATGATATTAAATCCCTTGAAGATATAGTTAAGTTGCCATTCACCACAAAATCTGATTTGCAGGATAATTATCCATATAATCTACTTGCCGGCTCTATAGAGGATGTTGTTCGTTTGCAGGCTGTTGGCGGAGTAGCCGCCGCTTATACCAGAGAAGATATTGAAATGTGGACCGAAGCCATGAAACGCTGTTTGCTTTGTGTCGGCATTAATAAAAATGATATTATCCAGAATTCAGGTGGATTTGGCGTGCATTATGGCGTGGAAGCCCTTGGTGCGGCAGTTGTTCCGACTGATGGCAATAACAGCAAAGGTCAAATAAAAATAATGAAAGAACTTGGCGTGACCGGGATTTGCTGTACTCCAAGTTATTTTAATTTTATTGTTGAACAAGCTGGTGAAATGGGTATTGATCTGCGGGATCTACCGCTGAGAATCGGAATATTTGGCTCGGAGCTGTGGACTGAAGAGATGCGTTTACGCATTGAAGAGAGCAGCGGGATCAAGGCTTATGATATTTATGGCGTAGCCGAAATTATTAGCCCGGGAATTGGCATTGAATGCGAATGCCGGACTGGTCTGCATATTCTCGAAGATTTATTCTACCCTGAAATAATTAGTCAGAAAAGCGGAGAAGTTCTCCCTGACGGCGAATTGGGTGAACTGGTATTGACTACTCTGACCAAACAAGCTATGCCCTTAATTCGTTACCGTACTGGCGATATAAGCAGGATTATTCCGGGTACTTGTGAATGCGGACGTTCTTTGCGTCGCATTGAGCGTATATCTTCGAGCAGTGATGATATGATGACGATTCAAGGAGTAAATATATTCCCGTCGCAGATCGAAGCAGCGTTATTATCTATTGAGGGAACTTTACCACACTACAATATTATTCTTAATTCAGAGAACGGCATGGACAGCATTGAAGTCAATGTTGAAATCACAGAAGCAATATTTTCTGACCGGGTACGTTCGTTGGAAGCTTTCCGGCAGAATCTAATTGATGCAATCGAAGCAGTTTTGGGTTTGCGAATAAAACTCAAACTGGTTGCTCCCGGAGCAATTCAGCGTAGCGCAGGCAAAGCCAAGCGAGTTATCGACCACCGGAATAGATAATTACAATCTCAGCTCTTCCCATTTTTTCTGTAGGCGTTTGGCAGATGTCTTTTTTATGGTCTGTACTTCTGGAGCGAAAGAGGCTATCCTTAATTCTTCAAACGAAAGCCAGAAATCGAATAGGTCAAAGGACTTTTCGAAATTATCTACCGCCATTAATGCCAAACGGAAACGTTCAATGAATGGAGCTAAAGGCTGCATTTTTTCACGGTCTTTAGCAGGAGAACTGTTGAGGCGTTCAGCCCTGAGTTGTAATGCCCGCAGATAGCGAGGATAATAGCGCCAGAGTGTTTCATTGTTTAAAAATCCAGGTCTGAACAAGAAGTCAAGCTGTTGACGGACGTCAGAGCATTGATTTTCTGCTCTATCTTCGACTTTGTCCACTAAGCTTCTGATTTGTTCGTATTGTTCAAGCATTCCCTCAAGAGCGTCTAAATGCTTTTGCGCGACGAATGCCATATCTTCTAATGCTCTTTGACATTGTGTCTCGAATTCTTCTTTAGTATGGATTTCGCAAGCTCCGTTATTTGTTAGAGCCGATGAAATGACAGAATAAATAAAGTCCTGTTCATATTGTTGTTCCTGATCGTTTACACATAAAGCCAATTGTACTTGATGCGATAATTCATAGGATTTCTTTAAGTATTTGACTTGTTGTCCGTGTAGTAAAGAAAAAAGCTTGACTAAGCCGTGTTTGTGTTCAAATTCCGCTTCTCGCTGATCCATGAACACCTGACGCCCGATGTTGTCTTCTTCAGCGTGCAGGGCAGGGTAGACTTCCCGTCCTTCCGCTAGAGTAATACTTTCAGGAACATCACCTTCCGGCCATTCATGTAAGCCTGAAAGTAGATATTCTCCGACACCTTTAACCGCCGCGCTCAGCATTGAGCCTGTATTCAGGCTTGCTGGCAGTTCGCGGTGAAAATCTATGATATAACCCTCTTCGTCCAATTCGGCGATTTTCATAAACATGCTTTCGTGAAGCTTCTCCATGTTAAAGTCGCCCGGTTTAATTACTGTATCAGTCAGCTCACACAAAAAATCCGCCAGTGCTGTAGATAATGCCTGCTCGGTAAATATTTCGCCTTCATTCACCGCTTCAATGAATTTTTCTGCTGTGTTTGCGGCGGGATTGCATACCCGGCGTTGTTCTTTCGGTAGGGCTTTTATCATGCATTCGATTTTCTCCGGCAAATATCCGGGAACCAGCCATTCCAATCCCCACGCCGGAATCAAATTAAGTTCATCTTCTTTGGAGACTATGGAAACGCCGTCGTCAGGCTCGCCCGGATCAAATGAATAACGAAGTTCGAATTCATGTCCTCCGAAACTAATATTGTCAGGGTAATCATTGCTGTTTACCGGAGATAGTTGAAGAATCATCGCGTCTTCAATATCCATATCTATATTTGCATTAGTTGTATAAAGCCATTTCTCCAAGCTTTTAGTCGAGCAAACATGCTTGGGAATGATTTTATCAAAATGTTCATATACCGCGTCTGCATCCCACATCGAGTCAGGACGACGGATTTTTTCCTCAAGATTTTTAATGTTCCGTATCATTTTCTGATGTTTCTTGAGCCATTCATGGCGTGAGATCATCCGCCCGTAAAGCACTGCATCTCTGATAAATATTTCTCGGGCCTCAACAGGGCGAACCGAACCATAATGTATGCGGCGTCCTTCATGTATCAGCAAACCGCCTGAACTAAGCATTTCGCGAGCGTAAACAAAGCCAGCCTTCTTATCCCATTTTATTTTGTCGTAGATAGATTTACATAAATGCGGCGCGACATCTTCAAGCCATTTGGGTTCTATCTCAGCCACTTGCCGAGCAAAAATCCGGGCAGTACTGACCAGAGCAAAAGTCATCACCCAGCGTGATGCCGGTTTCTTTCCGTGCAGAGTTGAGCCGGGGAATATATAGAATTTTCGTGAACGCGTACAGATGTAATTTTTTTCTTCATTATCATAGGTCGCGATATTCGCAGGCACGCCGGATAAAATAGATTTATGAATGTTTTCGTAGTGAGTTTCGCCTAACTCGTGGGTCAAAATATGGATTTTCGGCATGCCGTTCTCATTAACTGAACGGGTCAAGTCCTGCGCCAGATTAAACCACTCACGCACTCGTAGAAAACTTAAAAAATTATTACGGCAGAAACGCTTGAATGCACTGTTGCCCTTATTTGCGGCACGTTCTCCCATTATGAAATTCCACAAGTTTAAAATCCCGATGAAATCTGAATCAGGGTCGCGCCATTGCAAATGCGCCTGATCCGCTCCGGCTTGACGAGTCAATGGGCGTTCGCGCGGGTCCTGCATGCTCAGAAAAGCTGTGATTATAATTATTTCAGGCAAAACCTGTAGTTTATAAGAGTCGATAATCATTCTGCCCAGATGCGGATCGAGCGGCATAGCGGCAATTTTTCTTCCATCTGGACTGATTTTGCTGCCTTTGTCAATGGCGTTTATATCGCGCAAAGTCTGATAGCCTTCACGAATCAACGTACTTTGCGGCGGGTCGAGAAATGGAAAATTCTCAATCTTTTTCAGTCCGAGGATAGCCATTTGCAGGATAACTCCGGCTAATGATGTCCGACGGATTTCAGGATCGGTAAATTCTGGACTGTCAGCGAGAGTTTCTTCGGAGTATAAATAGACACAAACACCTTCCGCAATACGTCCACAACGTCCGCGCCGCTGCTTGGCACTGGCCTGTGAGACTTGTTCCACTTGCAAGCTTTGAATGTGATTGCGTGGGTTATAACGGCTGATTCTGACTTTGCCTGAATCTATAACGTAATGAATATTAGGAATAGTAATTGAGGTCTCAGCAACGTTTGTCGCCAGAATGATACGACGTTGTTGTCCGGGTGAGAATACACGCTGTTGTTCACCCATGCTTAAGCGCCCGAAAAGCGGCAGGATTTCAGTGTTTGTAATATCCCGACCTTCAAGCATATCTCTGACATCGCGGATTTCACGTTCGCCTGGTAGAAAAATTAATATGTCGCCACTGTCGTCAATATCGGAGATCCAGCGAACCGCACGCGCGATATGATGTGGGAGTTCTTCATCTTCATCAGGCGGCAGGAAAAAGTCATCTACCGGGAAAGTCCGTCCTTCAATAATCAGAATCGGTGCATCGTCAAAGAATTTAGAGAAGTTTTCAGCGTCCAGCGTTGCCGAGGAAATAATTATTTTAAGTGCAGGACGGCGTTGTTTTAACTGTTTCAGATAGCCGAGAATAAAATCAATATTCAAACTGCGTTCATGCGCTTCATCCACAATTATAGTGTCGTACTGCAATAAATCAGGGTCGCGTTGAGTTTCAGATAGTAATATCCCATCAGTCATAAATTTGATAACTGTCTGGTCGTTGATGCGTTTATTGAAACGAACATGATAACCTACTTCTTCGCCACATTCGACATTGACTTCGCTAGCAACACGTTTTGCCATTGCGGTAGCAGCGAGGCGGCGCGGCTGAGTACAGCCGATTCTTCCTGAACGTCCCAAGCCCAAATCCAAAGCGATTTTAGGTAATTGAGTTGTTTTACCAGAGCCGGTACTACCGCAAATTATAACTACCTGATTATCATCAATACTTTTTTTAATATCCTCAACACGCGCACTTATAGGCAAGGCATCTGGATAAGAAAATTTGATAGCGTCAGCAGTTTCTTTGAGTGATTTATGTAAAACTTTGTCCTGCATATTTATTCCCATGAAAATGTATAAAAGAACCCTAATATAGTCAACAAAACACATTAGTCAAGGCGAACAGAAAGATTTAAGAAGGCATTATTACCTTATCTTTTTTCGCAACACAAAGCACATAATACGCAACATGTTTTATTTTAATAAGATACAATCTACTTAGATGTAAAAAAGCTTATCCTGTGAGATTATCATCATCACCTGATTCAAGTTCAGATCTAAATTTAAGCTGTATCCCCTTTATGAAATAACGTAGAATCTGCGCCTTGCATTCGCAATAGTTTCTATGTCCACGCTTACGGAAAAATGAACTTAATTCGTGTTTGCTTATGTGAAAATTAGCTGACTCCATAATTTCTAATATATCTTCAGCTTTTAGACTTAATGCGATCTTTAATTTATTTAAAACAATGTTGTTAGTTAAGTATTTCTCCGGTTCTGGCTGTGGTCCTTCTTTCTTGCCTCGTTTGTCAGTAATTAAACCATTTAAAAACATTGCTAGTTGAGTGTCGCTGCAATCCTGAAAGTCAGGATCATCGTCTTTTTTTAACCAATTGCTGATTTCTGCACGGCTTACTTGAAGATTTCCTAGCTCAAAAAGAGTAATTACTTTCGAATCACTAAAGTCAAAAGCGTATCGAAGACGTCGTAGTATATCATTATTATTCATAATTATTTCCTGACTGCGGTCAAGCAGTTGTTTAATTTTTTTATAAACGAATTAGCTTATCTCAAACTTATAAGAAACTCCGCATGGTTGAATAAAAGGCATCTGCCATTTGCTGATAGCCGCTCAAAGACGGATGTCCGCCATTTGTATGTTCTTCAATCAGTGTTGTTTCCCGATCCGAGACTTGAGTTTCTGCCCGTGGGTATCCGTAATAGCGGTCTATCCAAAGAATATTAGGAGAGAGACGGACGTTTTTACTAAAAGCACCTCGGTCAAATGTTTTCACCAGAGCTTCACTTAACACCCTGGTTTTACTCTTGATTTGTTCCACATTTGCAGAAGCCCCATAATTAATGCCAAATCCATCTTGAGACCCGCCCGCCGTCGGTAGACCGAGAATAATTTTGGCTTCAGGAAAACCGGATTTGGCGGATAAAATTTGGCTAAGCAGATCTTTAGCATATTGAATGATTTTTTTTACTGAAGCTGAATCAACTTTTGACCAGATATCATTGTTTCCCAATTGTATGAAAACGAAATCCAGATTCCCGGAGACCTTGCGGTCTGCTAAATATTTCTGGAAATCATGACAGTTTTTTTCGTCATTCCAAAAAGGATTGAAGGTCGTTATCTCATAATTATGAAAGCTAATCTCAGAATCCCCTTGTCCCGATTCCTTTTCCAATGTTCCTGAATTTTCCACAGTCGCCACTGGTGAATCTGACACGCAGGAAATATACCCTGTTCCGTCAGTGATATTGTGCTCGACACCATAAAATTTAAAACCATGATGTTGGTACACTGGCTTGTTAAAAGGGCTCTTAATCCCGGTAACTTCAAAACGAAAAAACCTTTGCCCTTTGGTGGCGTAATGATCAAAACGATACCCGCCGCGACCTTCGTGACAAACCGGATGCTTTCCCTCTGAGCCAATGAGTTCCGGTTTGAATCTACCATCCTTTAAGATAAGATTCCTAACTTCTTCCGCAATTTGTCCACCACCGAACAGGCTGTCTCCAATAAAAAGCAAGTTCTTAGTGCCGGAACCGCTGCAATTAGGCACTGCGGATATAATGGTTTTTTTCGTTTCCAGATTTTGACCGTTCACATCATCGACTGTAACAGTCAGGGTGTATTCGCCTGGTTCTTCAGGTTTGAATCTGAAACCTCGTTTTTTATTCAAACCCACGTCGCAAAAGAAATTAATCTGAACTCCTGTATAACCCTCTGGCATTAGTACGATAGCGTCTTTCCAGATGTTAAGCTCGCGGCCTACGGTCACATAAATGCGTTCCGGCAGGAGTAATCTTGGATTCAATTGCTGACAGTCTGTTTTTTCCATAGAAATATCCTCATTTTTTTATTTTAGAAGCATGCAATCGCCGTAGCTGTAGAAGCGCATTTTATTTTTTTTGGCTATTTCGTAGGCATTTAATACCATTTCCCGGTCGGCAAAAGTCGATACTAACATTAATAATGTGCTTTTGGGTAAATGGAAGTTAGTTAAGAGCATATCCACGGCTTGCGGTTTGTAGGGAGGGTAGAGAAAAATATCTGTACTGCCGTTTTGGGCTATGACTTTATTGTTTTCAATGCAGCTTTCGAGTACACGCACCGTTGTTGTGCCAACCGCTAAAACTTTCTTGCCATTCTCATGGATATTATTGATGATATTCGCGGTTTGTTGCGATAAAAAGAAATTTTCGCTATGCATTTTGTGTTCTAGAGCATTTTCAACAGAGACGGGGCGGAAAGTTCCCGGCCCAACATGCAGGGTTACAGCTGCCTCAAAAGCGCCTTTGTCTTTGATCTTCCGGAGTATTTCAGGAGAAAAATGCAATCCGGCAGTAGGAGCCGCGACCGCGCCTTTTTCTTTAGCGAAAATAGTTTGATAACGTTCAATATCCCCGGCTTCATCATCGCGGTGAATATAAGGGGGCAGGGGCATGTGACCGTAAAGACTTTGAAGACGGTCGCTTTCATCGGAATCGAAACGGATAACATAAGAGCCATCATCGCATTTTTCTAAAATTTCCACCCAGTCATTATGCTTGTTTAGTTCGCCGTTTTTATCCAGTAATTTTATTCTTGTGCCGGGTTTGACTCGTTTACCGGGTTTGACTAGAGCATTCCAGGTCTGCTGGGACTCGTCAAGTGATGTTATCAGAAGTAGTTCGACTTTGGCAGAACCTGGAGTTCCGTTTTTGATGCCGTACATTCTGGCACTCATAACACGGGTATCGTTAAAAATCAGTCCATCGCCCGCTTCAATGAAATTCACAATGTCAGTGAAAGGATGAATCTCACATTTACCGCTTTCCCGGTCGAGAACCAGCATACGGGAAGCGTCACGTTTTTTTGCGGGATATTGGGCAATCAATTCTTCCGGCAAGTCATAGTCAAAGAGTTCAGTGGAAAGTATCATCTTAACGTTTCCGCATCTGCTCGCGAGCTTTGCGCAGAGTTGCCATTTCAGAATTAGATAAGCTGTTGATTCCTTCTCTGGAAACTTTATCGAGCAGGTAATCAAGTTCTTTTTGAGTTACTGGTTCGTTTGAATCTTTTTCCTCAAAGTTGAAATCTTTGGTCTTGAATTTTAGCGGTGAAGGAGTAACCGTCCAGCCTTTGTTGCGATTTGTTTCTTCGCCGACTCTTTTTTTCGGGAGTAGAAAGCCCAGAGGTTCCCAAATAATCAATTTCCTGCAGAATATTTCAATATATAAGTATCCACCGAGCAAACCGCCAATATGAGCGAGATGCGCTACATTCCCCGCTGAACTTGGTGCGGACAGTATTTCAACTACCGCATAGACAGCGACTAGAGTTTTTGTTTTCATAGGGAATGGGAAAAGGAGCAACAAGAATTCGCGGTTAGGTTCGAGCATGGCTGCCGCGATTAAGACGCCGAACAGAGCACCGCTGGCACCGACAACTAATGCGGGGGTATTCCAGTTGAAAAACAGCCATAGCAGACTGCCACAAATACCGCTTATAAAATACATTGATAGAAAGCTGGCGGGCTTCATGTGCGGGACGACTAAGGTTCCGAAGAGGTATAGTCCCCACATATTGACGAGAAGATGCATGAAGCTTCCATGCAAGAACATTGAAGTAACTATTTGCCAGTATGAGCCTACTTCAATCCCCATCGGGCTGAGAGCCAGCTTGTGAAATAAATCTAAATTATTTGGAATTGCAAAAAGAATGAAGACATTAATTGCTATTAAAACATATATACACATATTCGGGTTTCCCCGATTTATATACTGCGGACCGCGATTGCCGCCTCTGTTCATGTAGTCTCTATCAGAAAGCATAAAACCTCATTAGCTCGAAAATTATTATTCAAGCACAGGTACTTTTCCTTTTCTGTGCTATTTTAGTTAATATACTCATTAAACGCTAAAGTTTCAATAAAGGAAGGATATTTTGAAAGTTAAATCAAAACTGATGAAGTCTCTAAGCTCTGGAATAGAGCTTGTATGTCCTTTCCCCTGTTTATCTTGTGGAGTGGAATTAGCTGATAATAAAAACTTGTTTTGTGGCAAATGTTTATCAGATTTTAGTGTTATTGCTCCTCCGCGCTGTCCCGGCTGCGGCGGAACTCTGGATGGAATTCTGGAATTCTGCACAAAATGTATGGAATTTGAAAAACGCCCATGGGACGGGGCATTTGCTTTGTTTAATCTGTGTGGGGCAGGGCAGAAGCTGGTCTATGCGTTTAAGTTTTACGGTCGCCCTGAACTGGCTCGTCCTTTTGCCGATCTCGCCAGCGGGCTCTTAAAAAATGAAGATTTGGATCTAAATATGATTATTCCTGTTCCTTTGCATTGGAGTCGCTGCTTTTCCCGAGGCTACAATCAGTCGGCATTATTCTGTGAGGAACTTTCTCGTCTGACAAAAATCAAATACCTGCCGGCATTAAAGCGAGTAAGACGGACTCGTCAACAAGCCCGTCTTGATCGTGATCAACGCCACAAAAACCTTTCAGGAGCTTTTGCTCTGAAATCAAATGCCGATCTCAAAGGCAAGACAATCTTGTTAGTAGATGACGTGATGACTACTGGCGCGACCTTGTCTGCCGCGACCAAAGCCTTCAAGGATTCAGGCACAAAAGCCATCTACACACTGGTGATCGGGCGACGGTGAATACCTGCTTTATCGTATGATTTTGATGAGGACACGAATTTTTTTTTGTTGGTTTTTAACAAACAGCTATTGACAAAATAGCTAACATTGTGTATACTTAAAGCAAAAGAACAACTTAACGTATACCCAATGGGCAGAATAAAATGAGTGAAATAAAATTCAAGAGCAAAGCAAAACCCAAATGGCAGACAGTCTTTGACTCGGTTTGTCTTGATATTAAAGCAGAGAAGTTTCGAGCAGGAAATCCGTTCCACACGGTAAAAGAATTATCCCAGATATACAATGTCAGCAATATTACCAGTCGACGGGTTTTTCAGGAATTAAAAACTCGAGATATGATTGAGACGAATGGAAGACAAGGAACGACTATTACTCCTAAAAAGCAGAAGCAAAAAGTATTCCTGTGCTTGAGGAGCGAGGTTTTTCATACTAGCGACAGCGTAATGGATACGGGAACTTACCCTTTTTATCATGAATTATCTGAAGGCTTCAAAAATAAAGGAATGGGCGATTGTTTTGAAATAGTACAGATTTCAGTTAACTTGCTTCAGAGTCACCCAGAAGATTTTAAAGGACGGGATATCATTGTCTCTGGATCTGTATTATTGAATGTAGAAGATAAGGTTGACAAAAGTATCAATCAGCAGATGGTCGAATATTTGGAAAAAGAATTTAATCCAATTATTTTGCACGGCTTCGACGGAATTAGCGAAAATATGACTCAAGTGGAAAGTGACAGTTACCATGGCTTTCATACAGCGACATGTTTTTTAGCCAAAAAAGGATACAAGCGAATTGGTTTCCTTTCCGGACAAACTCATTCTGTATGGAACTACCCTAAGTTTAAAGGATATTCAGATGCTTTATATGAATGTGGTTTGGACTTTTTCCCACAATTGTTTAAAGTCGTTTCAAGAGAAGACCACCATGGGGACTTAGCCGCAATAAAAGAGTTATTGGAAGGTCCTGATAAGCCGGATTCTGTTATTTGTGCTCATGATGTCATTGCCTTGCATGTAATTGAATATTGCAAGAAAAAGAATATATCCATTCCCGGTGAACTTGCAGTAGTAGGCTTTGGTAATCACCATGAATCTTCATATTGTAAACCATCACTGACATCATTGGATCGAAAAGTCAGCGACATGGCATATACTGTGTTAAATTTACTAAAACAAAGAAAAAATGGAAAACTCAAAGCGCCAGTAAGAATTAAAATTAAACCAGAATTAATTATTAGGGAATCGGCATGAATATCCAGTAAAGCAAAGATTTATGCCTAAAATACGCAAAATTTTGCTAAACAATAAATTTATAACTAAAAAGGAGATAAAACAACAAGGCAATTACACTCAAGTTACAAGATTTTCACAGTCAATATATTGAAATCAGCACTAGACAAATAAAAATCGTATGTGAGTATTGCGTTACGGCAAATCGCCGAAACGCAAAATTAACAAAAAAAGGAGATAGAAAAATGTTGAATGCAACACAAAAAACATCGAATAAATGTAGTATTTTTACCCTTATTGAACTTCTCGTTGTGATTGCTATCATAGCAATCCTCGCATCAATGCTGTTGCCGGCACTTAATAAAGCTAGAGAAAGGGCACATGCCATTAATTGCAAGAATAATCTAAAACAAGTTGGGCTCTCTTTTTTGCTCTATGCCGACGACTATGATTCCCACCTGCCGGAATATTATTCTACGGTAAATGGTACTGGTTATTATTGGTTTAAGCGACTTAGTGAATGGAGTAGCAGCATATCGCTAGGATACATAAAGGGAAGGCAAGTTGGTGAGAAATCCGCACCAATGGCTAACGATTACCCACAAGTTCTTTTTTGTCCGTCAAGTAACTCCATAGATTTGGTTGGCGGCACTGTAAATGATGGTAATTATGGTCTGAATATGACAATTACTAAAGGTAAGACAAAAGTCACAAAACTGTCTTATGCGTCAAAAGTTGTTTTATTGATGGATGCCGATAGATATGCTCTTCAATACGACTTCTACTCCGAGCTTTTTGCTCCAAGGCATTCAGGGAATATTAACATTGTTTGTGTTGATGGTCACGTAAAATCTGTAATGAGACAGGAAATTCCTAGCAGGCCAGGTTGGGGGTCTCATGCAATTGATATCGACGAATGGTGGCGCGGCTACGATGTTATTCAATGACAATTTGCAAAAAAGATTCTTTCGGGTTTTTAGTGAATATGCCATATACAACTAGTAATATATAAAGAAGTAATTAGCAAAGTATATAAAAAAAAATAATTTGCCTTGAAAAAAGCTCATCTAACCTTTAACTTGGTTTTAGAGGAAGTTTTTTTTAAGGCATTAAAAAATTTGGCATAAAAAGTTGAGCACAGACAAGCGGTTCAGAGTTTGGTAATCAAGACACTGTTATAACATTTTGCGAGTAATTAATTAGATGCGAAATTAACAAAAAGTAAGGTGTCAAAATGTTGAATATAACATCAAAAAAACTGAAGAAAAACAGTCTTTTTACCATCATTGAACTCCTCGTTGTGATTACTATCATCGCAATCCTTGCAGCAATGCTCTTACCCGCCCTTGGCAAGGCTCGGGAGACTGCAAGGCGATCGCACTGCATAAATAACCTGAAGCAAATTGGTTTGGCTTTACTGATGTATACAGAAGACAATAATGCATGTTTTCCGGGATCGCGCTGGTCTAATAATTTACCATGGGACTGGAGAAGCCCTGAAACTGGTCGGAATTTAAAGTTTCTGGAACAATACTTTTCTAAGGCAAAAGGGCATTGGTGGTATTGGTCTATTCTTGATTGCCCTTCTGGTCCGGCCGCAGGGGTGGTAAATCCATCAGAATATATGCTGATGACCAATATAACCTATAATTATTGGGGTGGATCTAAAAATCGTCCTGCCAATACGACAAAAGATAAGAATACGTATAAATTACCTTTGGTCGGTGATGCTACTATTCAGGGAAGCAAGTATATAAATCATGGCGCAATAGGAGGAAAAATATCTATTGCTAACTGGTGTTACCGGGATGGGCATGTAGAAACAAAGAAAGAGAGCGGGCTGAATGCTACAACTGTGCGAATCGGTAATGTTTGGCGTTATCCCACAGGAACGGATCAATCATTTACATACCCCTAATATAAAAAATAAGCGAATAAATTTAAAAAAGGAAATAGGAATGGGAAAAATACACGTTTTAAAGACGCAATGGATTTTGGTAGCAGGTTTGTTTTTTATAATTTTTTCAATAAAAATAAAGGCTGCAAATGTGATCAGAAATGGTTCTTTCGAAAAAGGTATGACTGGCTGGAAGACGCACTTCGGTGGCGCAAAAAAGATTTCAGCCGAAATTACCGAATACAAAATCGACAAGACAGTTTACCATGATGGTACAAAATCTCTTAAAGTAATAAATAAAAAAGGACATCCGGAGAAATATTCACTAGTGATTTCAAAGCAGTTTCCACTAAAAGGAGAAAAACCTTACAGTTTTAAAATTGCTTATAAAACTAAAGGTGTCCCTTTAGATAAAAAAAATGCAATCATTATCAGAATGGCGGTCCGCAGAGGAAATAAAGCTTTAACTAAAAACTATTTGTGGATTAAGCTTCCCGCCTCTGAAGATTGGACTGTAAAAGAAATTAAGGGAAAAAGTTATGTTACCCAAGAAGGGGTGGACAAAGGGTTTATTACCATTTTCTTTTATGGTAAAGGAGAATTCTGGCTGGACGGTTTGTCGGTAAAGCCGGAAGCTGTAGCGGATAAAGAAAAAATCACTATGGCAGGAAAGGTTTTTTTTCATAAACCAAGATACCTCAAAAAGGACATCCCCTTAACGAACTTAAGTCAAAAGGATAAAAAGAATGGATATATCCTTTATCAGCGCGAGTTAAGAATGGTTTATCCGGACAGCGTTCCTCAATCTGGAGAACGAATAAGAGAATTGAGAAATTTTTCTACGCCGGGAGAATATGTGGCTTTCTATTTTTCCCTTCATGGTTTAAAAAAAATAAAAATAATTGATTGCCAAGTAAGTGACCTAACTGCTAATAAAGGAAAAATAAGCAAAAATCTCTTCAAAACAAAGATGCTTACCTTTTGGAAACAAAGGACAAATTGGCGGACTCCGTTTTATTATATTATCCCGGAACTTCTAGAAGAGTTTAAACAAACAAGCATTAAAAAAGGTAAAAATCAAAGCTTTTGGTTGCAATTGAAATTGCCGCCGGAAACAAAAAGCGGCAACTATAAAGCTAATATTTCTATTACATTGGAATCAGGCGAAAAGGTGGAGATTCCTGTTTCACTAAGGGTTCTTCCCTTTCTTTTAAAAAAACCGCCGACTAATTGGATTATGTATAGTGCGTTGCACATACCGCCACAGAAACATTATTCCGAAGAGCAAAAACTTAGATATTTGAAGGATATGAAGGATTATGGAATAAATGGTTTTAATCAGCGCGTTTTTGTTAATATAGAAACCAGGGACGGCCTAGTCACAAAAGTTACTTCGCCTATGATCGTGGAGTTTCAAAAATTAAGAAAAAAACTCGGCATGAATGGTCCATGGGTAATAAATTTTGGACCCATGCTTGAGATGCAGCTAATTAAAAAATTAAGCGGAAAAAGCGATTTTACATCCTATCCATATCCGGGGTCAGACAGGGCTGATATTAAAGCGGCATTTATCAAAGTGCTTAAAGAATTGGACAAGCTTATTAAAAAAAACGGACAAGGTGGTTATGATGACTGGTACTATCAGGGAATCGATGAACCTCATTGTGATGACAAGATGAAGCAGGCTCTCTGGGAATATCCATTAGCTACAAAAGCAGGAGTAAAAACATTTGCCACTATCTATCCATATAATGCTCTTTCCAAGCTGGCTCCTTATTTGAATGTTTCGTGTAATAGTTTTATTGCAAGGAACAAAAAAACATTGAAAAAGTATCTAAAACTCGGAAAAGAGAAAAACGTTGAATATTGGTTGCTGGCCGCAGGCTGTTATGCCGGTCAGGAGGGTGGACTTATGCCCAACCGATATTTATGTGGTTTCAGTTTTTACAAAACAGGTTTGCCAGCTCATGTGTTTTATGCATATCAAACCTTCAGAGGAGACCCGTATAATGATTTTGACGCTGGTGCGAAAGATATAGGAATTACCTATCCCCCACGGAAAAAAGCAAAAAAGAAAATTTCCATTTCCACTCTCCAATGGGAAGGAATAAGAGAAGGGATAACTGATTATAAATATATCTATACCTTAAAACAATATATAAAAGAACTTGCGGAAAAAGGTTATAAACGAGAAGCTAGTGATGGTGAGCGCATTTTAGATCAAATTCTTAAAAGTATCCCGGAAGGTGGGACGATGTATGATGCAAAGATGAACAAGATCACAACAAAATCTTTAGATGAAAGATTTACCAACAAGAAAGCCGACAACTTGCGCTGGAAGTCAGCCTCGGCTATTATCAATCTCATGAAGGTGGCACAATGAATATTCAGAAAATAGTTTTAAATATATCCTTTCTTTGTTTATTTGCAGGATTTCTTTATTCTGCAGAAGCTAAAAATGACTTGCTTATTCTCGAAAATAATAACTCTGCATATAGTATAATTATTTCGAAAAATCAACCCGGCTCGGTAGCCGAGGGTGCAAAGGAACTGCAACGGCTCATACTCAAAGCTACAGGAGTAAAACTTCCAATATCTTATACTGCTGACAAGAACAAAAAAAATATTGTAGTCGGTCCGCATCCTCTGGCGAAAGCAGTAGGAATCACCAATAAAGGACTTGCGCATGATTCTTTTAAAATCAAAGAACTGAGTGGCAACCTCTACCTAATCGGTAACGATTCAAATGGTTCATTTTATAAAGTGCATTACTCAGGTTCTCCTTCCGCGGGAACATATTATGCCGTTGTCGAATTCGCCAGACGTTTTATGGGGGTGCGTTGGTATATGCCCACTCTAATGGGAGAGGAGGTTCCGAAAAAGAAGCGTATTGCAGTTCCTCATGGCTTGGATATTGAACTTAGCCCCCGCTTTGCAGTACGCTATATAAGGTCAATGTTTTATCGTGACGGCAATACCGAAGATTCCTGGAGGAAAAAGGGTATGATTAGTGGCACTTATTATGATAAAGATGCCAATAAAATGTCCGTAAAATGGGGAAGACACCTGCGTTTAGGCGTGGCATTAAAAAGAAAGTTCGCGCATGCGTGGTGGAAGTGGGTTCCGGCAATTAAGCCAAATATCAGGTCAAAAAAAGCCTATGGCAAAGAACACCCGGAATACTATGCTCTTCGTGGTTCAAAACGACAAAACTACTACCGGGGTAGTTCAATGTCCGGGCAATTATGCGTATCCAATCCGGACGTGGCACATGTATATGCAGAGAATGTCATTTCCTATATCAAGAGGACCGGGAATAAAAATATCAGCTTGAGTTGTAATGACGGTGGAGAGCATTGCCAATGTAAAAATTGTCAGGCATGGAACAATAAACCGCTTTCAGCCGAGAAACTATATTATACTAACCGGGAAATTCGGTTTTCAAATCGGGTTGCGGAGAAAGTAGTTAGAGTATATCCCGACGTTAAATTTGGGCAAATGGCATATCATGAGTCTCGTCGCCCACCCCTTAAGCTCAAAATTCACCCCAGTATTACAATATCCGACGTATATAACTATATCCCCTATAAATTTTACAGCTCCAAAGAGAAAAAGTCCATGGTGGACGATATAGTGGGCTGGAGAAAGATGGCTTCCAGTATTGTACTGACAACGTATTACCTGCGTATTGGGCATTGGTCGCTTCCCTGGAGCACTGACGTATCATCATCTCTCGTTAAAATTTTAGCGCAGTACAAGTCAAGCGCCGGAATATACATGAACTACGGGATGGATAGTGTTGTCCCGGTCGGAACCCTGGGAGCGGATCCATGGGTTTTCAGTAATCTTTTATGGAATCCTGATCAGTCTGTAAAAAAACTTACGCAAGAATACTATCTCGGCGCGTTTGGAAGTAAAGCAGGTCCTCTTATTCAGGAATACTTCGATCTTATAAACCAATCAATGATCGCACAGATTAAACAAAAAGGCTATTCAGGAGCATCTTCAATTCAATCCTATATTCTGCCTGCATATAGCAATATTAGAAAAGCGTGCAGTGAACGTATTGAAAAGGCGGTAAAGGCGGTTGTAAATGGGCCGGAACGTTATAAATGGCGTGTAGATCGTATAGCGCGTGGTTGGTGTTTTACTGAACTTACTTTAGATGCTGTGCAAAAAGCTCAAAAAGCAGCGTTGTCAACAGGAAAAGAAGCTGAACGTCTCTGGCGGCAAGCTGTGGAACTTGGTAAAAAAAGAAAAGCATTAGCGGTTGCACGCGACAGCGTCTTTGCCCTTGCGCCGGTTATTGTAGACTATGCGGACAAAGAGGTGCCGTTGGGAGCAATAACTGAACTTCCAAAAAATCTGGATTTGACATTCAGGATACCCTATTCTAAGGAGGTATTTACTATTGACGGGAGTTTGGACGAGATTAACTGGGAAAAGGCTGCTGTTTTAAAGCCATTCAAAAACAATAATAATGGAAAACCTCCGATAGTCAATACGAGTGTCAAAGCGATCTATTCAGAAAAAGGCATAAGCATTGGCATAAAATGCATGGAACCTTATATGAGCGTGCTTAACATTAATAACAAAGCAGGAAAAATCTGGAATGGTGACGTTATGGAGATATCATTTTCTCCAAGTGCACTTGATGAATACGTATGGTTTATCATTAATCCTGACAATCACGCAATGTCGGTAATAATGCGTGGCGACCGGGGCATGGACAAAAAATGGAAGCCGGACTGGCAACATGCTGTAATGAAAGGAAAGGATTATTGGAGTGTGGAAATCTTTATCCCCTGGGAGAGCATTACGGGCGGCGAAAAACCCGTGCCGGGAAGCTTATGGCGGGGAAATTTTCTCCGAAAGCGATTTACTAAAAAAATGGAATTTTCGGCTTGGGCGCCAACCGGTTCCGCTAGCCCGGTACCGATCAAGTCAGGAAAGCTTCTATTTAAATGATTGGAGTCCTGCCTTGCAAGTTCAAGATACAGCGCAGGCGATAAGACTATAGGAGAAATGTATCAAGAAATCGGGTATATTGGCTGGAAATCAGTCAATCAATTAACAAAAAAAAGGGGGATAAAGAAAAATCCTTATAGAATATTGAAAATTAACGACATAAATAGAAACCAAAGTCAAAAGATTTGACAAAACCTTTATCTACTAAAAGAGAGAAAATAATGACAGCAAAAATCAATCTTTATGGTGAAGAACTCAACACTTACAAAGCAAACTTTCACATGCACAGCACAGTTTCTGACGGAAAACTTCCTCTCCTCGACACGGTAAATCTTTATCGTGAGCAGGGATATGATATTTTAGCGGCAACTGATCATTATGTTACAAACCCTGTCAGTGAGATTGATTCCGGGGATTTACTTCTGATGAGCGGCATGGAATTCCATCCAATAGGGCCACGGGGTATGGGTTTACATTTTGTTGCTTTAAATGTGCCGGAAGATTTTCAAGATCCCTCCAGATTAGCGTATCAGGAAGCGATAGAAGCTGTCCGGAAAGCTGGCGGCGAATGTATTTTAGCACATCCTTACTGGAGCGGTTTTAATTGTGCTGATATTATGAAAATTAAAAATCTCATAGCAATTGAGGTCTATAATACTGATACTCGTTACATCGGCAAGGGCTGCAGCGTACAGACATGGGATGAACTTTTAAGTCAGGGTTACCATTTGCTGGGTGTCGCGGTTGATGACACTCATAATCCGCGGGATTTCTTCGGGGGCTGGACAATGATATGCGCCAAAGAAAAAACTCCAGCGGCAGTAATGGACGCCTTAAAAAGCGGTTCTCTTTACGCTTCACAAGGTCCTGACTTCCACAAGCTGAGTTTTGAAAACAATATTTTTTCGGTAGAATGCTCGCCATGTGAAGAAATTATCGTTATGGGCAATAATGCATTCGGTCGCTGTGGAAATATGTCCGGCTTCGAGGCGACTACCCCGGAAGAAAGGAACGATACTAAAGAAATGACTTCTTTTGAAACAGAAATCCCGGCAGACGCAGGGCTCACTTATCTGCGTTGCCAAATAAGGGACCAAAAAGGCAGATACGCTTGGAGTTCCCCTATAAAACTTGATAAATAAATACGGTTTCGATACGATAAGGTAAAATAACAGAAGGGTATTTACATCTTGTTTGTATAGATTTTCATTGCTGGAGAGCGTAACATATTGTATGTTACGCTCTCTGTTTTTCCATATAAAATACAAAAATATAGATAAGGATTTGAATTTATGGATAAAAACTGATATTGTAAGTTTAACTAAAATGGAGATTTAAAATGTTAAAAAAGATTTTTTTAGGATTTGTTGTTTGCAGTGCTCTTATTCAGGTCAACGCACAGGGTAATTTTGATAGTTTATTTTCGCAGGCCAGAAAATATTCTCATAAAAGAGATTACCAGAATGCCATTGCAAACTATACGAAAGCGCTTAATGTCAACCCCAAAAGTGTAGCCGCTTATAATAACCGCGGTATTGCTTACAAGCACACGGGAAACTTTAATGAAGCGATCAAAGATTTTAGTTCAGCTTTAAATATTAACCCTAAACACGCGAGTTCTTATTATAACCGCGCCAACGCTCAACATCACCTCGGCAAATTTCCTGAATCAATTGCGGATTATACTAAAGCCCTTTCGTTTAAGCCTAACGATGCGAAAATTTATAATAATCGCGGTATTGCTCACAAAGACTCAGGTAATATCGAACAGGCGCTTAAAGATTTTACTTCATCTCTTGGGATAAAACCTAAGAACGCGACTACTTATAACAATCGCGGTTTAGCTCATGCGCAAAACGGAAATATGGGAAATGCGCTTAAGGATTTTACTTCTGCACTCAATATTAACCCTAGTTATGGACATGCTTATTACAATCGTGGTGTTGCAAATAAAAAACTTGGAAATACTACTGCGGCTAAAAAAGATTTTGCAAAAGCTAAGGTGCATTACGCAAAATACCACAAAGATTTAGAACTCAACTCTAGGTTTAAAAATAGCTCGTTTAAAGCGCAGGCGGCAAAGTTCAAAAAAGAGGATGCTGACTTTAACAAAAATAATTTTAAATCACAGGCTACAAGTTTTAAAGCTCAGGATGCTGATTTTAATAAAAATCCATTCACCGAGAAATTTAAAGAAAACGATCACGCTTTTTAATTAGGAATAACACCATGCATTTATCGCATGGTGTTATTCGGAATAAGCAGGATACTAAACCTCAGTACTGCCTGTCGCTATATATTTGTAAACATGAGTATTAACTGCTTGAGTTACTTTTTCTTCCAGTTCAGCTAATGAATCAACTGTTCCCGCAACATATTCCCTGATGCGGCATTGCGTTTCTTTTAGACGCGCAATTTGTCCACCCTGACGGATTTGAATTACTTCTAAACCGAATGGCTTAAAATATTTGTGCCACATCTTGCGGAGTGAATCACTGACAGCTTCGCAAGCTACAATCATTTTAGGCAATGTTTCATCAGCCAGCGTAGCCATAGCTGTTTTGTCACCTGATTCATAAGCATTCAGCAAATCCAGGCGGAAAGCAACTTTCATGCGCAGGAAGTCAGCTAACAGCCAAGCGTGATTGATGTCCGCCGCGGCGTTATCATCGCGTTGATCTGCCAAATCTTCACATATTGAATTATATAATTTGATTGCTTTTTCAGGGAAGGCGGCATCGAGGTTTTTCTTACTGTGCCAGCAAATACCTAGCATTGGATCATCCCATAAGAGAAATGGAGAGCCAATAGTATGTGTGCCTTCTTTATTTTCTAAAATATGTTTTTCAAGTCGAGCAGCAATCAAATGATTCGCATAACTACCGCCAGTGATTGCCTTGAATTGAGCTTCAAGACGAGCTGCGTCTTCATTGCCACCGTAAGCTAAATCGGCTGCCCAGCAAAGACCTGCCAATACAGAGTTTGGCTCACAGAATGCTCCATTATCGCCCCATAATGTAAAGAATACTTCGTCAAGCTTTGTTTCGCGGCAAGCCTGAATACATGCTTTTACAGCTTTGACATCCTGATCATGGTCGTTCCACATTTTTCCCCAGGTCCATAGACCGGAACCCATCAGAGGCTCATAACCAATCTCACGATGTCTTTCGATGAAATCAATATAGAACTGTTTATCAGTGGTGTAATAATCCCAGTAAACCAGATCACTGTTTTTAGGAATCATGTCAACAACATCTTGCGGAATTTTATTTTCCAAATCATAATAATTTTGCTCGGGATTGCACATGCGGAAATACATGTCAGACCAGATCATCGGGCGTAAACTGTATTTTTCGCACATCTTTTCAACTTTAGCAAAATGCCGATTGAAAATATCAAAACCGCGTTTGTAACCGTATAGATCCATAAAACGTCCGCGTCCGAGGTCGTGAGTTTCGTCCATGCCGATATGAATGCGTTCACTGGACAATGCTTCACTCCAGAAGGCAAGCATTTTGTCAATCAAAGTATAAGTTTTTTCTTCATCTACCAACAATACCCGGGCAGAGTCTTTTACCTTATTATATGCTTCCCATTGAAGGATTTGCTCCATGTGCCCCAAGGTTTGCAGGCAGGCAATCATTTCGATACCAAGAGACTTGGCGTAAGCATCGATCTCTTTCATTTCTTCCATAGTGTAAGGGCCGCGCTTGTAACCAAAAAACGGTTCGTCAGGAAGTTGGTAAGTATCTTCTGTATAAAGCATTGCCATATTGTAGCCCATCAGAGCCAATTGACGCAGCCAGCTTTTGAAATGTTTCACAGTCATTACCGCGTTGCGTGAACAATCCAGCATAATGCCATAAGTCTTGAATTCCGTGTGTTCATCGCTTTCTAGTCCGGCAAGCGCATTAGCGATTGCACGGGCGGCATTGCAAGGACGGTTATAAGTTATTTCAATAGTTTTATCCGCAAAACTAACTTTTGATTTTTCGGTATCTTTAACTTGTGTAAAATTTAGTTCAAATTCTCCATTGGTTGAACTAACAGGATAGTCCTTAGCTAAAGTTTCGAGAATGGAATGCAGTTCGCTTGGAGTGTTTGCTTTGTTCCACATCAATGAATTTTGTGACATAATGATAACCTCTTTTATTATTTTAAAAGTTTAATATATAAAAGAACATATTAATTATGTATAGTATAAGTACAAATATGAATAAAAAAATGGACTTTTCACAACATTTTACTGGCAAAAACAACAAAAGCACTGAAAGTAGCCTGAAAAATATAACAAAACAATGTTGCCTTATTGATTATTATAAACTATATTATTCTGACATTTAACAATAGGCAAAAATAAATATGCTTGATAAAATAATTCGTTCAAAACGCAAAAGTGTTAGTCTTCATATTGACAATACAGGCGAGGTCATTGTCAAGGCTCCTTTGCTGATGCCTAAAGCTTTTATCGAGCGTTTTGTGGACAAAAATTCTGACTGGATTGAAAAGCAGCAAGATAAAAACCAAAAACTTCTCAAAGAAGCTCCGCCTCATGATTTTATGCCTGGGGATAAATTTTATTTTCTCGGCGAGGAATACGAGTTGCAGTTCAGCGAAAAAGCTCCGAAATCGATTGTTTTGGAGGGTGCTTTTATTACACGTCCGGCTGATATCAATATTATTAAAAAACGTTTGAGCAAATGGTATCGAAATGAAGCGTATTTTTATCTGACTGAACGTCTGGCAATGTATGCCGAAAAATATAATTTACCCTACAATGAACTAAAAATAACTTCGGCCGCGCGCCGCTGGGGATCTTGTACTTCGGCTGGCAATATCAATTTCCCATGGCGCATAGTGATGTGTCCAGAAAAATCCATTCATTATGTTGTCGCGCATGAAATGGCGCATCTGCTACAAATGAATCATTCACCCCGTTTTTGGCGAGAGGTAGAAAAGATGTGTCCGAATTATTGGGAAGACCGCAAGTGGCTTCACGCTAACGAACACAAATTTATAGGATTTTAAGCTAAAAACACAAAAAGTTCATTTTCTCATTTGAATTTTATTAATAAAGCATCATATTCAAATACATTATATGCGCTCATAGCTCAGTTGGTAGAGCAGATGACTCTTAATCATCGGGTCTGAGGTTCAAGTCCTCATGGGCGTACCATTTTTTTTGCCTTTTTTTAAGAAATCTAACCTCAAAAATATCTTTTTGCAGCTTTTTGCTTTACTTGTCAGTTTCTGGCATTATACTAATAATAGTGGGATATAGTGGGACAAATGGCATTATAGTGGGACATAGTGGGACGTTTTTTAAGCTCAAATAAAAAATGGAGATTTTGAAAAAAATGACAATTAGACGCGCAAAAGGCACCGGAAGTGTCCAAAAAAAAGACAGCAGATACTATTTTCGCATAAAAATCAATGGAAAAGAAATAGTTCGTCGCATGATTGGTGTTACTAACAATAAAGAAGCTGATTTAGAAGCTACACGCCTTTATACTATTGCCAGTGCTAAAACCCAAGAGGAAGTCGCCTTGTTCAGCGGACGCGCTAGAGGAATTATAAAAGAAGCAAATTCGATCTCATTGCATGAAGTGTTTGAAAAGTTCACGGCAAGCACTACACGCCCAAATTGTTCCGAAGCAACTTTAATACAGCATAAAAGATTTTGGAATTATTTTATAGACTGGCAAGTTGGCAATGTTTCATATATAACAACTCTGGTTGAAATTGATGAAGATATCTCCGTGAGCTTTTTTAATTTTATTAGTACTATTAAAAATCCACGTACCTTCAATGGAGTCCTGAATACTCTAAAGCTCATTTGCAAAACATTACAGAAAGGGAGTAATCCATTTGCAGAGATTCGCAAGCGACATGAAGATACTCAAACACGCAGTGAATTTTCAATTGAACAACTGGAAAAGATTTTCCAGACGGTTGATAATAAAAAATTGCATCTAATGCACCGTGACGAATTGAGAGTATTATTTTTTCTTGGGGCATTTACCGGACTTAGATTCAAAGACTGCTGCCTAATGAAATGGAGTAATGTTGACCAAATCAATAATATGATTCGAGTAGTTCCTGAAAAAACTAAGAAAAATAAAAACTTTGTCAATATCCCAATTCATCCAAGATTGACTGAGCAACTGCAAATGGCTGAAAAATGGAAAGTTAATGATTTTATTACGCCTGAATGCGTCACTCGTTACGATTATAATCAAAGCGGACTATATAAAGACACTAAGCGAGTGATTGACTACTCAATGTGGAAGAAACCCATAAAGGATAGAAAGCCGCCAGCATGTGCTGGATATACCTTCCATTCGCTTCGTCATACCTTCGTCTCAATCTGTGCTAACGCTGGTGTTCCATTATCAGTAGTGCAGGAAATTGTTGGGCATGGTAATCCAGCCATGACCAAGTATTATACTCACGTCGGATCAGAATCCCTCCGCAAAGCAGTAAATACATTGCCCGGCGGAAAATCCCAAAGTTTGAGCTCAGAAGACAAGCTACAAAAAATCAAAGAATTGATTTCCAATAAAACAGCTCAAAGTGAGATTGAAAAGGAAATACTAAATATACTGATATAATCAGCACAAAACGCCCAATTCCTATAAATTATCCTTTAATTTTTACTTATTTTGAACGTGATTTTAAAAATATTTAATTTTCTTTAAAAATTCGCTTGCATTGCAAATGCAGAAAAAGACATAAACTTGCAGAAAATCCCATTTTCCCTGCTTAAAAAATGTAAATCATTTACGCCTTTTTAATAACTTTCCCATTTTTTTACACATTCCTACCTCCGATTAAAGCAACGAATATGCATAGTGTATAATCAGCTTTAGTCTATAACCGGCAACAACATATGGAGGTATGATAATGACGGTAATTAATCAAAAAAGTCTAAAGCTGGCAGTAATGGCATTACAGGAAGATGTTCCTGGGCTAACTGAAGAATCGTTAAAAAAAGTTCTCGGCAGAATAAGTTCGGGAGTTAATGACGCGAATATTCCCAAAATTTTCCGTCGAAAGGATTTAGTTCATATTCTGGGTATTTCATTGCGTGCAGTTGACAGGCTGATTGCTCCAGCTAAAGAAAATGGCAAAGTAATCGCCAAAGCCAGAATTCCTACAATTCAGATTGGGCCAAGAGCTATCGGAATACTTCAAGATGACTTACTTGGGTTTTTGAAGAAAAACCGGAGAGTCAGCTAAACCTGAGGGAGAAATCTAATGAAACAGAATATTCGCACAATTCATTCTCATACAAAAATTGCGATTTTAACAGAAGCACCGCATGAGCATAATGGATTTCGTACAAAACTGCTTGAGATCAACCGACAAAACTTCAGGCTTGAAAAACGTGGGGTTCGACATGTTTCAGGAACATTCTTTAAACTGGATCGTTCAAATTTTAAAACAGCTAAACAGTTTTTGAATGGGCGGTGATATGAACAGAAAAGAATACTTTTATAAATTCAAACTGAAAACTGCAGAAGATAACAATGTAAGCTAAACAAGGAGATAATAACAATGGGTGCAAAAGCTAAATATACACAGTATGGTCCTGAAATGCTAGAACTATACAAAAACGGTAAAAACAGTTCTGAAATATCAATAATTCTTAAAGAAAAATACAATGATGATGTCCCAAGCTCATCGATAAGAAGCATTATTAAGCGTCAATTGGAACAACAAGAGCTGGAGGAAGTAGAACTAAATCCTGATCCTGATATTAAACAAGAACAACTAGAGCTGTTTCCCGACCAGACAAAAGAAACAATAGATGAATTATTTTTGTTATTTGAGGCAATGGAAGGAAATCATTCCAGACAAAAAGAAACAGCGCTTCTTCAGGAAAAGTCATTAAATAATTTAGCAGAGCTGGAAGCTAAATATGAAGATGGTATTGAAAAACATTCTATACTCATTGAGACTCTTCATGAGACAATAACTCAAAATAAAGAAGCGAGGCGCAAAAATGGTAACCCTTACCTGACTACCAGCGGCTGTATTTTGACATTGACTTTAGCAATGGTTGTGGGCTATTACAGCCGTCGCTACAATAACTATGTCTCTTTTCATTATATTGTAGTCTCAAGCTATATTTTGGGCGGTGTTATTGCAGGAATAGGGCTTGGCGTGCTAAAAAAAAAGATAACAGCGATGTGGCAAAAAACAAAATCAAAATAAAAACTGTTTTAGAATGGATATTTTTTACGCCAATAAAGCTTGCAATGGTTTTTGTGTTAACAATTTATCTACCGAAGGAAATAGATTTATATGTTGGAACTGGGCTTATAAGTCTAATTCTTCTGGCTTTGTTGTTTCCTAAAGAAAAAGATCTAATAATTAAAAAGATAAAGCTCTTTTTGAAATTTGGAAAGATTACTGTTGGTCCGTTTAAGTGGACAAAAAACGATTTCTGCCGGGGCTGGCTAATTACAGGACAAACTGGTAGCGGCAAAACCGTCTGTGCCATAAAAACCATTATAACTTCACTCTTCCGCGACTGTCCCAAATGGGGCGGTGTGGTCGTAGATCAGAAAGGACAATTTTACGAAGTTGTTCGAGAAGTAGCATCTACTTTCAACAAAGAAGACAAGCTAGTAGTCCTACGTGTTGGGAATGATTCCAAAAACAAATACAACCTCTTATCCTATCCAGGAATCCCATGGCGAAGCTATGCTGGTGTTATTGTTGACACCGCCGAAAGTATTGGCGTAAGGTTTTCAGATTCATTCTGGAAAAACAGTGCCGAAGAACTAATCGAAGTCATGCTCCAGCTAATTGCGGCAGGCAAAACTCCGACTTTTGCTGACCTTTACGACATAATCAATGACAAAGAAAATATGCAAAGCCTTGTTGATGATTTAACCCTTATGAGTAATGCCCTTTCTGGCATCGAACAGGAAATGGCATTAAAGAAATTAAAGCATTTTATGAAACTTTCGCAAGGTCAGAAAGATGGTATACTTGGAGCCTGTAAAAACATGTTGAATTTCTTTGGTAATCCTGATATCCGGGAAGTATTCTGTCCTGCTGAAAACAATGTCGATTTTACTGATATAGACAAGGGCAAAATATTCGTAGTTTCCATGCCACAACGCTATAGCAGAGAACGGAATTATTTTAATACATTCCTGAAATTACTCTTTTCAAATCATGCCCGATTCCGTTTTGATAAACCCGGCAAATATAATCTAATTGCCTTTGTCGCGGATGAAGCGCAGTTAGTTGTTACCAGTAGTGAAATGTCATCAGACCATGATACCGTTGCGATAATAAGAGAAGCCAAAGCAACCTATATTTTGGCAACGCAAAGCATAACAAGCCTGGCACCTAAACTGAATGCCGAAAAGCTTAATGCCTTGATTTTAAATCTCTCAAGTCAGATTTATTTCACTGTCGCAGATTCCAAATCAGCAAAGCTTGTGTCCGAAGTTTTTGGTGAACATACTGTCATTGAGGAAAGCAGATCAACTGGCAATAACGGTTCCAGCACTACCCGCCGAGAAGTGGAAAAACCGATCTATAAACCGTCAGAACTAAGAAGATTAAATAAATATCAATGTATAATAAAACATCCCGACGGACGGCATGAAAAGCTATATATGCCGCCTGTCGGAAAGAACGGAAAAGTTCCGTATTTTTATTATCGGGACAGGTTTGGAATCTTTGGATGGATATTTTATTTATTGCCGTGGAAATAGGAAAATGCGTCATTGCAACACCATTGGGACACTGTTGCAATGCTAATAAAAAAATGAATACTGTTGCAATGACGGAAAATACCGCGAGGACGCTGTTTTAAGGTCAAAATGGTATTGTTGTCATGCCGAAAAATGGCGTAAAAAACATTACAACACTGATTGCAACACTTGATTGCAACACTCATTGCAACGCGTCAAAGTGTTGCAATGGGATTGGGACACGCTTAAATACTTAAAATTAAAGGATTTACAAAAGATGTTTTTATTAAAATTTTCGTTTGCGAACGCAATAACCTCGTTATGAGGGATATTGCGTCTACTAAAACATGAAAACACAAAATATCGTCTACTCTAAAGACTTTATATAAAAACAAAACACATTAACCACAGGGAAACAAAATTATGTTTACAATGGCAAAAGTAAAAGATGATAACAAAACTGGAAACAACTTTATGTTTGACCATCTCTCCTGTAACGACTATTACAGCGAAAATGAAAAAGTTGTTGGATACTGGCATGGAAAATTGGCTGAATGTTTTGGTGTTTCAGGAAATGAAATTGCGGCGGCGGAATTTGTCAGCATTCAAAAAAATGAAAATCCATGGACCGGCGGTAAACTAACCCCGGCTGTCAGAAAAGGATCTTCCAGATTTTTTGACTTTCAATGTTCGGCGCAAAAATCAGTATCGATCATGGCAGTCGTGATGAACGATCAACGGCTGTCGGAAGCGCATAGCGAATGTGTTAAAGAAGCTTTGTCAGAGATGGAAAGATTTGTATCATGTCGAATCCGAAAAGGAGTTTTTAGAAACAGCGAAAAGCTGGAAGTTACCGGTAATCTCATCGCCGGACTTTATAATCATAATGCAAGCCGAGCACTTGATCCGCAAATTCACACTCATTGCGTTGTCGCAAATGTTACCTGGTGCGAATCGGAACAGCGTTATAAAGCACTATCGGAATTTGAAATCCTCAAAGCTATCAGGTATTGCGGAAAATTTTATCAAAGCGCCATGGCAAAGCGTGTTCAGGAACTTGGATACGATATCGTATTTAAGCGCACAGACAGAGGCATAGAAGGCTTTGAAATCAAAGGCGTCGATAATGACATCCTTGAAAGGTACAGCCGCCGCAGAGCCGAAATAGAAGAGGAAATTGAAAAATTCAAAAACGAGACCGGCAGGGAGCCAACCCCAGCTGAAATACATATTATCGCCAAAGAAACCAGAGAAGCCAAACTTGCGGAGATCACCACTCCCGAAGTTTTAGCTTCACAAAGAAAAATGCTTTCAGAAACAGAATTATCTCATCTGCGATCCATAAAATATTCAGCTTTGGGAAACGAACACATCATAAAACGAATTGG
>Ga0307988_1000442_pt1 | contig 29059 bp, 25 predicted proteins | sample EllFjometagen183_FD_203166 | JGI IMG/M metagenome (GOLD analysis project Ga0307988, IMG submission 203166) | Marine microbial communities from Ellis Fjord, Antarctic Ocean - #183 | ecosystem: Environmental > Aquatic > Marine > Unclassified | place: Southern Ocean | collected 2014-10-08 | reverse complement strand
TTTCATTTAACATTCAACCAAACGAAAGTGAACATCAAATTGAATCATTATTTTCTTTTCTTGAAAAACAGGAGAAACGGGTTTTATTTGCCATCGATGAATTTCAACAAATACTAAATTATCCTGAAAAGAACGTGGAAGCGTGGTTACGCAAAATAATTCAGCAACTAAAAAATGTTGTATTTATTTTTTCAGGGAGCCAGCAACACCTTATGAGTGATATGTTTTCGAATCCTTCGAAACCATTTTTCAGAAGTACATTGTTTATGCAATTAGATAAAATTGAATTAGAATCGTATAAAAAATTTATACTGAAAAAGTTTGCTGAAAAAGATAAAGAAATAAGTAAAAATATTGTTATTGAAATATTGAATTGGACAAATATACATACATATTATGTGCAGCTTCTGTGCAACCGGGTTTATATTAATTCAGGAAAAGAAATTACATCTGAAATTTGGCACAACGAAGCATTAAAACTTTTAAAGGAACAGGAATATGTTTTTTACAGCTATCGCGATATTTTAACCAAACAACAGTGGAAACTATTAAAATCCATCGCAGCCGAAGGAAAATCTTATGCTCCAACATCAAAAGAATTTGTACAAAAACATTTACTCGGAAGTCCAGCAACAGTTATTCGCTCTATTAATTCGTTGCAAAAGAAGAGGCTCGTTTTTAGTCAATATGATAATAGCGGGACAATTTATTACAGCGTTTACGATGTACTTTTTCAACGTTGGATTCAAAATCAATAGATTAATAATATGCTTTGCATTCGTCTAAAAAATACCAATCCATACTTTTGCCTCGCAGCCGAAGAATATTTTTTAAAAAATTTCGATGACGATATTTTTATGCTCTGGCAAAGTGAAAATACGATTGTTGTTGGTAAACACCAAAATGCACAGGGCGAAATTAATTATCCTTTTGTACGCAAAAATAATATCACGGTAGCAAGGCGTATTTCTGGCGGAGGAACTGTTTTTCATGATGCCGGGAACGTGAATTTTTCGTTTATAAAAAATGTAAAAAGTGCCGCTGAAATTTCATTTAAACAATTTACCGAACCAGTTAGAGAGGCACTGGCAAAATTGGGAGTTGAAGCAACTGCCTCAGGAAGAAATGATTTACTTATTGATGGAAAGAAGATTTCGGGAAATGCCGAGCATATTTTTAAAAACCGCGTGTTGCATCATGGAACTTTGCTTTATAATTCTGATTTAGAAAATCTAGGGAAAGCAATAAAAGTGATTGCCGGGAAATACACAGGAAAAGCAGTGCAATCGAACCGAAGTGAAGTTGCAAACATTTCAACATTTATCAAATCGTCTCTTAATATTTCTGAATTCATTCAATTTTTAATTGATGTTCAACTTTCGAAAAGCAAAAATATTAAATACGAGTTGACTGAAAAAGACACCAAAAAAATAGAAACTCTTGCTAAAGAAAAATTCGAAACTTGGGATTGGAATTTTGGATATTCTCCAAAATATTTGTTTAAAAACAATGTTGAAATTGACGGGAAAAAACTTTCAATTGTTTTGAATGTGAAAAAGGGAAATATTGAAGATTGTACAATTTCAGGTGATTATTTTTCGAAAGATATTGCAGAATATTTATGTCTTCAACTACAACACAAAAGACATTTTTTTGAAGATATAAAAGAAGCAATTCATAAAATTCAGCCTGGTGTTTCAAATGAATTTATTTACTCTTTTTTTTAATTTTTTTTGTGAAGGATTTATTTTATGTTTTTCACCAAATTAAAAGTTTTATTTGCAACAATTACGCCGTTGAAGTAGGTTGTAAGTTCCCAACGGCCCAGTTTATCTTCGAGTGGTTCCCAAATGCAATCGCCCAAATAAAACTGAAAATCGTTAGTATTTATAAATTGTTCTCCCGTAAATGGTTTCCTAATATTTCCTTCTTCGTCGGTAAATGGTGGATGGTCGATTTTAAACGTTAATGTTTCTCCTTTTCCTTTTTTTATGTGCAACACATAACCAAATTCAGTTCCAATTTCGGCTTTAATTTCGGTGGCAAAATTTAGTATTTTAGGAATGGTTTTGCTCTGGCGATCCCAGGTTGTATATTCACCGAAACTATATAACTTAAAAATAGGCTTTTTCTTTTTCATAGATATTAATAATTCAAAGCAACTAAAAATACGAATATTTTGGGTTTCTTTGCCGTTCAATTTATGGTGAAACAAAAGATAAAAAATATAAAATTTGGAGTGCTGGTTTTTCTGCCTGTATATTTTATTTTTTTGCACCATTCAATGCAAAGCTATCATTCGCACTTTTTTTCAGGCGGAATAGTTATTACTCACACACATCCATTTGATTATGATGGTTCGAAACCACAAGAAAATAACACGGAACAATCGGAAAATCAAATAATTATATTTCATGGATTTTCGTTGGACCTTGGTGATAATATTCAACATTCTTATACAAACGAATATTTTACTTCTTATTTCACAAAAATAATTTTACCTGTTAAACACAAGGAGTGTGTACGTTTTTATCGTAAAAATACAGGAAGAGCACCACCTGAAATTTTTGCTTAATCCTTTCAAAACAGAACATTTTATTTTCAATTTATTATCATTTATGTATTTCTAAATGAGAAACTATTCTTATATAATTGCTTTTATACTCTTGTTTGCATTAAACTCAAATGCACAAAAAACAGACGCCATGTTATTTGGTGGAGTAAAATCGGGGGAAGAGCACATTCCATTTGCAACTATTACAATAAAGGGAACCACAATTGGAACGGCTGCTGACGCAACGGGTCATTTTAAAATGACAGATATTCCACTTGGAAACCAGACAATAATAATATCGGCGATTGGTTATAAACCATTCGAGCAAATGTATGTTTTTGAAAAGGGGAAAAGTATAACCGTTCAAGTTGAATTAGAGCCGGACAATATAGGCATAGAACAAATTGTTGTTTCTGCCGACCGAAACGCAAAAAGTAGGAGAGAAGCTGGAACTATTGTAAACAGTATAAATTCAAAAATTTTTGAACGAACTCAAAATGTTACTTTGAGCGAAGGATTAAATTTTGCTCCTGGTTTGCGAATGGAAAATAATTGCCAGAACTGTGGTTTTTCGCAAGTTCGAATGAATGGACTTGAAGGTGCGTATTCTCAAATTCTAATTAACTCGCGTCCGGTTTTTAGTGGTTTGGCCGGAGTTTACGGATTAGAATTAATTCCTGCAAATATGATTGAACGAGTTGAGATAATTCGTGGTGGCGGTTCGGCAATGTATGGAAGTAACGCCATTGCCGGAACAATTAATCTGATACTAAAAGATCCGATAATAAATAACTTTGGAGTATCGAGTACATACGCAGCTATTCCGGGAAACAGCGGCGAATTATCGAATGACTATAACCTGAATTTTAACGGTTCGTTTGTTAGCGACGATTATAAAACAGGCATGAGCATTTATGGATTTACACGCACTCGAAATCCTTATGATGCAAACGATGACGGATTTTCTGAAATTGCATTAATTGAAAACACAACCATGGGAGCTCGTATTTTCCAACGCGTGGGCAATAGAGGCAAGTTAACTTTCGACTATTTTAATATAAACGAATTCAGGCGAGGTGGAAATAAATTTGAATTGCCTTTGCATGAGTCAGATATTACAGAAAGTGTAAAACACAAAATAAACTCAGGGTCGTTGTCTTTTGATTTGTTGCTGCGAGAATCGGATAAATTCTCCGTTTTCTTTTCTTCGCAAGCAGTCGATCGTGGTTCGTATTACGGAGCAAATCAAGATTTGTCGGCATACGGCCAAACCGACGATTTTACTTATACTTCTGGAATACAATATGTACGGCAGCTGGGGAATTTTCTTTTTTCGCCGGCTACATTAACTTCGGGTTTTGAAGTTAACGGAAGTAGTTTGATTGATAGTAAATTGGCTTATTACAATCCTGAAGAGGACGTGCATTATGGAAATACTTTAGTTGCCGACCAAAAGGTTTCAACGCAAGCTGCATTTTTGCAATCGGAATGGAAAATGGACAAGATTTTATTAACTACCGGACTTCGTTTCGACCATTATCTTGTTTCGGACAATGCGCAAAATAACAATAATATTTCAGGCGATGTTTTTAGTCCCCGGCTAAGTTTGCTTTATAATTTTACAAACTTTCTTCAGTTTCGAACGGGCTTCGCCAAAGGTTTTCGCGCGCCGCAGATTTTCGACGAAGATCTGCATGTTGAAACTTCAGGTTCAAGAAAAGTTATTCATATTAACGATGAAAACTTAAAACAAGAAACATCGAATAGTTTTTCAGCATCGTTAGATTACTCCACCCAATTTAACATGTGGCAAATTCAGTTTTTAATTGAAGGATTTTATACGCAATTAATAAATCCGTTTGCTAATGTTTATGGAACTTCCGATGGAAATGGAGTGGTAATTTATACCCGTAGAAATGCAGAAAAGGGTGCTGTTGTTAAAGGAATAAACATGGAATTTAATGCATCTCCTTCCGCTCGTCTTCAGCTACAGTCAGGGTTTACCATTCAAAACAGCAAATTTGAAGAGGCTCAGGAATTTGGTGAAGTAAAGTTTTTTCGGTCACCCGACAAATATGGATTTTTAAGCATGAATTATAGTCCGGGCTTGTTGTTTGATATTTCGCTTACTGGAAATTATTCCGGTTCAATGTTAGTTCCTTATTTTGGTCCAAAATTGGAAAATCCGGCGGAAGGGCAACTCTTTAAAACCAATTCGTTTTTTGATGCAGGTGTAAAATTTACTTACGATATTAAAATAGCAGAAGTTGTAAAAATGGAGTTGAGTGGAGGCGTAAAAAATATATTCAATAGTTTTCAAAGCGACTTCGACATAGGTGTTGACCGCGATCCGGCTTATGTTTATGGACCTTTGTCGCCACGAACTATTTACTTCGGATTAAAGATTGGAAATTTACTCTAATGTGTTGAATTTTTTTAAGAAAGGCTGTCATTTGCATTTGACAGCCTTTTTTTATTTGTTGTAGCACAAAAGATTCGTAATTTTGCAGCGTTCATTCTTTGTAACGTAAATATTTTTAAAATGAGTGAGTTGGATATTCAGAAAAAACAAAAAACCAAAGACAAAAGAAACAATATAATTGTAATTGCGCTTTCGGTGGTTTTGGTGGCATTGGCCGTACTTTTCTTTTTACAACGCAGAGAGCACAATGTAATTATGGGTGAAATTAAGGCTGAGAAAGATTCTATTCAATTTCAACTAACCGAAATTGCTGCCGGCTACGATTCGCTTAGTACTGAAAACGATACAATAAACGAACAACTTTTTGTGGCGCAGGCTAAAGTAAAAGATTTGTTGATTGAAGTGGCGCAAACTAAAAAAGTGAGCTACAATAAAATTACAGGATATCAAAAGCAGGTTACCACTTTACGTGGAATTATGCGAACTTTTGTAGTGCAGATTGATTCACTTAATCAGGTGAATCAAGAATTAAGGGATGAAAATTTTGAGGTAAAAGAGCAGTACAAAGAAGTTGAACAAATAAATGTACAGTTGAATCAGGATAAAGAAAATTTGCAACAAAACCTGAAACGAGCATCGATGCTTGAAGCCCGCGAATTAATAGCCGAACCTTTAAACACCCGAAGTAAAGCAACGAAATATGCTAAACGCACGGTAAAAATTAGAACCTACTTTGTACTAAGTAAAAATGTAACTACAAAACGGGGAGCTAAAAATATTTATACGCGAATTATGCGACCCGATCAGTTGTTGATGAGCAAATCAAAAGACAACATTTTTCAATTCGAAGATTTGAAAATTCAGTATTCAGCTGTGCGAGAAGTAAATTACGAAGGAAAGGAACTGCCGGTTGCTATTTTTTGGGATAATACTAGCGAACCACAGCTAATGGTAGGAACCTACACCGTTGACCTTTTTGCCGACGGAAACAATATTGGAACTACAACTTTTGAAATAAAATAGAATTTTTCTTGGTTTCTTTTAGCATCTTAATGAAACCCGGAGCTAATTTTTAATCTTCATTTTCCACTTTTCAAACTCCGGAAATACTTTTTCCACTTTCATTTTTCTACCATGTCCGGGATAGATTTCTTTTATTCCCAGGTCGAATAAATGCTGCCAGGTTTCCAGCAACATTTTTGGGTTGTCGGCAAAGTGTGGAAAAATAGTGCCGTTTTTTAAATTAATAAAAGTATCTCCTGAAATAAGTTTTTTACCCAGCAAAACAGCTTGCGAACCAAGCGTGTGTCCCGGTGTTGAGATTATTTTTCCATCTACTCCAAAATCTTTTAAATCAAACATGCCCTCGTTTACAAGGTCGGCAACAAAAGGTTTTGATGAGGCGTATTTTGGGTAAATAAATTTTCCTAAATTTGAAATAATACGGGTTCTCAAACTTATTCCTTTGGGAATTGGAGTAAATCCATTTTTCAAATTTTCAAACTCATTTTTATGAACCAGAACTTTAGCACCTGTTAGTTTTACCAAACCCATTAAATTTCCGGTATGGTCGTAATGTGTGTGAGTTAAAACAATCAGTTTTATGTCGGTTGGACTTAGATTATATTTTCGAAATAGAATTTTAAATTGTTGCAAATGTCCTTTTACTCCAGTGTCAATTAAAATCGATTTCGATCCATTTGCAATTAAAATGGAATTGGAAAAACCAATTTTAATAGGAACAATTTTGAGGCTCATATTTTAATCCATCGCTTCGTAAACCAACTTCATCATTTCTCCCATTTTCGAAGGTTCCAGCCAGCGCGTAACAATTACAAGATTATTTTTCTGGTCAACCACAATATAATTTCCACCAAAACCAGCAGCATAAAAAACATGTTCGGGTACACCTTCCATTTTGCGTGACCCCTTGTTTAACCACCACATGTAGCCATAACTTTCGTTGGCTGGCGATGGATTTATTGCCCGTTCAATCCAATTTTCAGAAATAAGTTGTTTGCCATTCCAGTTACCATTATTCATAAAAAGTAACCCGAAACGTGCGTGGTCAAGAGCGCTGATAAATACGCCACCACCAGAGTGTCCGCCACCGGTAACCGATTGCACTTTTGTGCCGTCAACATTTACCCAGGCATGGTCGTAACCACACCAGCGCCACGTTGTTGAAGCTCCAATCGGGTCCATTATTTTTTCTTTTAAAACCTGTGGCAAAGGTTTCCGCCAAACCTGCAAAAGCGAGTAGGCGAGAACATTTACACGTACATCGTTGTATTTAAAATAAGTTCCCGGCTCATTTAACTTTCTGTTTTTCCAATCGTCAAGTCCTCCTTCGCGGGGCGGGCGATCTGCCCAGTCTTTCATTCCAAACAATTCCCCACTCCAATCCGACGATTGATTTAAAAGATGTTCCCATGTAATTTTGCTGTTGTGTTCACCATCAAAAGTTTTATCCCAAACATAATCCCCTGTTTTATCTGTCACCTTCGAAATTAAACCCTTGTTCAGGGCAAGTCCAGCCACCGTTGACAGATAACTTTTTGTAACACTGAAAGTCATATCTACCCGGTTTACGTCTCCCCACTGTGCAATTATGTATCCATTTTTAAGAATTACTCCGGCTGGCCCTCCCCGCTTTTTTGTTGGGCCGGCAATGTAATGAAAAGGTTCGCGCTGAAAACCGTTTAGAATTGCAACTCTTAAATCTCTTGATTCTGAATATTCATTTTCTTTTGCAAAATTAACTGCCAGTTCTAATTTGCTTGCATCAATTTCAGATTCGGAAACGGGTTGTGTTTTCCAGTTATCTCCTTTTTCGGGGAAGTATATTTCTTGCGAACTAACAAAAGTGACAGCTACAAAAAGGAAAAACAAAACAAGTAAAGCGGATAATTTTTTCATGACTAAAATTTCAAAGATTGAATCATCCAAAGATAAAAATTGTTTTTTAGCGATGAATTTTAATCAAACGAATCTCAAAAATTATTGCTAATATATTGTTTAGAAAAAAATTCAATCTAATTTTAAGACATATCAAAAATATAATTGTGAAATTTGTATAAAATGAAACGAGCATGAAAAAATTCATAAAACTCCTTATCCGACTAATCGTTTTTGCCATTGTTTTTGTTGCACTTTATTTAGCTGTAATAATTGTTTGGGGATCGCTTACCGATTATCAGCCCGAAGATATTACAGAACTTGAAATTAGTGGAAATCCGGTTTCCAGTAATTTAACCGATACTACATTTACCCTTTTATCGTGGAACATTGGTTTTTGTGGACTGGGTGCCGAAATGGATTTTTTCTACGACGGGGGTGAAATGGTTCGTCCAACTGAACAATTAATAGAGAAATATACAAATGGTGTTTTAGATTATTTACAATCTGTTGACAGTCTGGATTTTATTCTTCTACAGGAAGTCGATAAAAATTCTGCACGAACCAACAAACAGGATGAAACCCAATTAATACAGGAAACGCTTTCAGATTTTGGTTCATCGTATGGAATAAATTACAATGTAAAATTTGTTCCACTGCCTTTTACAAATCCGCTGGGTAAAGTTGAAATGGGACAAGTAAATCTCACAAAGTTTCAGCCGGAATCATCTCAACGTTATTCGTTTTTTTCGGCTTACGCATGGCCCAAAAGACTTTTTATGCTCGATCGTTGTTTTGTGGTTTCCAGATTTAAACTCGGTAACGGGAAAGATTTGGTGATAATGAATACACATAATTCGGCTTACGATGCAGGTGGAAAATTACGTGATGCTGAAATGCCAATTATCCGCGATTTGATGCTTGAGGAATTTGAAAAAGGAAATTATGTAGTTGCTGGTGGAGACTGGAATCAAAATCCACCCGATTACGATTTGGCCGAAGTAGATAAAAAATATCCGGCAGTTTTACGCGAAAAGTTAGATGCCTCGCTTTTTCCACCAGAATGGCAAATTGTTTACGATCCGCAAAAACCAACTAATCGCGAAATTGATGCACCGCTCACTATCGGGAAAACCGAGGGTACAATCATTGACTATTTTATTCTTTCTCCTAATGTTCAAAAAGAACAAATTAAAACACTTTCGCAAAATTTCCAATTCTCCGATCACGAACCGGTTTTCCTGAAAATAAAATTGAAGTAAATAATTTTGAAATTGTATCTACACCAAAAAAGGATTCTTCGTAAAAAGCTGTATTTTCACGCATTCAATTTCATAAAATAAAAATGCCAAAAATTAGAGTTACAAAACGGTTTCATTTCGAGATGGCGCATGCTTTATTCGAATACGATGGTTTATGTCGAAACATTCATGGGCACTCTTATAATCTTGAAGTTACTTTAATAGGCAAATCAAAAAAACAACCTGGACATCCTAAAGATGGGATGGTTGTGGATTTTGGGGAGTTGAAAAAGATTGTGAATTCAAAAGTTGTAGAAAAATTTGATCATGCTTTAATGATTAATTCCTTATTTCCGGAATCGCAAATTGAACTGTTAAAGCAAACTACAAAACGCATTATTATTGTCGATTTTCAACCAACTACCGAGAATATTGTAAGCGATATTGCCAGAATTCTACAACAACATTTGCCAACAGGTGTTTCACTATTTAGTATTCGGTTGTACGAAACAGTAACTTCGTTTGCCGAATGGTTTGCATCCGATAATCAATAAAAATATTACAACATGTCTGAAAACAGCTCGAAAAAACTTTTTCTGCTCGACGCTTTTGCATTAATTTACCGCAGTTATTTTGCGTTTATTCGTAATCCGCGTTTTAATTCGAAAGGCTTAAATACCTCGGCGATGTTGGGTGTTACCAATACAATTGTGCAACTTTTAGAAAAAGAAAATCCTAATTTTATAGGGGTAGTTTTCGATGTTTCTGCACCAACTTTCCGACACGAAATATTTCCGGAATACAAAGCCAACCGCGAAGCAATGCCCGAAGATTTGCGAAAATCAATTCCGTACATCCGAAAAATAATAGAAGGATTTAATATTCCGATTATTGAAAAAGCTGGTTTCGAAGCCGACGATGTGATTGGGACATTAGCAAAAAAAGCAGAAAAAGAGGGTTTTACAACTTTTATGATGACACCGGACAAAGACTACGCACAACTGGTTTCAGATAAGACTTTCATGTTTAAACCGGGAAAAGCAGGTGGAGAACCAGAAGTTTGGGGTTTACCCGAAGTGCAGGAAAAATTTGGGATTGAAACGGCGGAGCAGGTAATTGATATTTTAGGCTTAATGGGCGACAGTGCCGATAATATTCCCGGCTGTCCGGGAGTTGGTCCAAAATCGGCGCAAAAGTTAATTGCCGACTTTGGAAGTATTGATGGTGTTTATCAAAACACAGATAAATTAAAGGGCAAGCAAAAAGAAAATTTAATAGCATTTGAAGAGCAAGTCAGGCTTTCAAAAAAGCTGGCTACCATTATTTTGGATGTTCCGATTGAATTCAATACCAAAACCCTGACTCGTGAAGAAGTTAATAAAGATGTGCTTATTTCTCTTTTTGAAGAGTTAGATTTTAAAGGAATTATTCAACGCTTAAAGTTAAAAGAAGTGCCGGTTGAAGCATCGATGCAGGGAACATTATTTGATATGGGAACTGTTGCTGCAACTCCGGAAGAAAAAAATATGGATACCCTCGAAACGGTCCCGCATCAATATTATTTAGTTGAGAATGAAATGCAGCGTGCAAGTTTACGAGCTGAACTTTCGGTTCAAAAAGAGTTTTGTTTTGACACTGAAACTACTGGTTTAAATACTCATTTGGCTGAAATTGTTTGCCTCTCTTTTTCGTTTAGAAAACACGAAGCATATTGTGTTACTCTTCCTGTAAACAGAGAAGAAGCACAAAAAGTGATGAATGAATTCCGGGAGCTTTTTGCAGATAAAAACACATGCAAAATTGGACAGAATTTAAAGTACGATATTTTAATGCTCAGCAATTATGGTATTGAAGTTAAAGGGAAATTATACGATACCATGTTGGCGCATTATTTAATTCAGCCGGACTTTAAGCACAACCTCGATTTGTTGTGTGAAATTTACCTGAATTACAAAAAAGTTCCAACCGAAGATTTAATTGGCAAAAAAGGAAAAAACCAAAGAACAATGCGTTCTGTTGAAATAGATAAACTGCGGGATTACTCTTGTGAAGATGCAGATTTAACACTTCAATTAAAATTGGCAATGGATGCAGATTTAGGAAAAACAGAAGTGCGTACTTTGTTTGAACAAATAGAAATGCCGCTAATTCCGGTGCTTGCTCACATGGAAAATGCTGGTGTAAAGTTGAATTCGGATGAGTTAAATCGTTATGCAGTGGTTTTACGCGAACAGATTATTCAGCTCGAAAAAGAAATAATTGAATTGGCTGGTGTTGAATTTAATGTGTCGTCGCCAAAACAATTAGGGACTATTTTATTTGAGAAATTGTTAATTGATACGAAGGCTAAAAAGACAAAGACAAAACAATATTCTACAGCCGAAGATGTATTGGTGCGCTTGGTTGACAAACATCCAATTGTTCAGAAAATATTAGATTTTAGGGGATTGAAAAAATTGCTTTCTACGTATGTAGAAGCGCTGCCTCTTCTTGTAAATATAAAAACGGGGAAAATACACACTTCTTATAATCAGGCAGTTGCTGCTACCGGTCGTTTGAGTTCGGTAAATCCAAATCTTCAAAACATTCCTATTCGAACAATTAATGGCCGCGAAATTCGAAAAGCATTTATTCCGTCGGATGAAAAGCATATTTTTCTTTCGGCTGACTATTCGCAAATTGAATTACGAATTATGGCTGCAATGAGCCAGGACGAAGAAATGTTGCGTGCTTTTAACGAAGGGAAAGACATTCATTCAATTACAGCTTCAAAAATTTATCAGATTCCTATTGACGAAGTTGATTCGGATATGCGGAGAAAAGCAAAAACTGCCAATTTTGGAATTATTTATGGGATTTCGGCATATGGGCTTTCGCAACGCTTGAACATACCGCGAACTGAAGCTAAAGAATTAATTGACGGCTATTTTGAGAGCTTTCCAAAGATTAAACAATTTATGGACAAACAGATTGAACTGGCAAGAAATCAGGGTTTTGTGCAAACAATTAAGGGACGAAAACGTTATTTAAAAGACATTAATTCTGCCAATGCAGTTGTGCGTGGAATGGCAGAACGAAATGCAATAAATGCGCCAATTCAGGGCTCGGCTGCCGATTTGATTAAAATTGCAATGATTAATATTTTCAAACGAATAACAGAACAAAAATTAAAATCGAAAATGGTACTTCAGGTACACGATGAATTAAATTTCGATGTATTTAAGCCCGAGTTGGAAACGGTTAAAGAGATTGTAAAAACGGAAATGGAATCGGTTATGGAAATTGGAGTGGCTTTAACGGTTGAGATGAATGCGGCAGAAAATTGGCTTGACGCGCACTAATGATATGACTTATAAGATTGAGACAGAAGAAGACTATCGGATTGCACTTATTAGAGCTCTTGAAATTTGCGACAGTTCAAAAAGCGAAAATGAACTAAAAGAGTTGTATGTATTAATGGATTTATTGACTAAATATGAGCAAGAAAATTGTTCAATAAATTAGAGACTGTTTAATTTTTATACAGACTCAAAAATGCTTTTTGGGTTTCTTGCGCGTAAGTCGCTGTATTTCTGCTCTTTTTAATTCCTTTAAAAACCTTTTTTTGATTTGGAAAATTGCAAGAAAAGTAGCTCCAAAACTGTGTCATTTTGTTGATTACATTTCCCGGATTATCCATTATTTTTGAATATCCTTCAAATATTATTTGATGAAATTTCTTTAATCTTTCAATCTTTTCATCTGCCGAAAACGAAATCTGGTTAATTTCTTCAGGCAAAAAAGGATTCATTAAGACTCCGCGTCCGAGCATCCAGTTTTTTGTTTCGGGAAATTGTTGACTGCGCATATTATATTCGTTCAACGAAAAAATATCACCGTTGTAAACTAATTTGTGTTTAAGATTTTTTAGGGCAAACTCAAATGCTGAATCAAAAATTTCTCCTTTATAAAGTTGTTTTGCAATACGTGGATGAAAAATAATTTCGGTAAGTGGGAACTCATTAAATACCGGAATAATTGATTCAATTTCTTTGGATGAATTTAAACCTGCTCGTACTTTTACGGAAAGTTTTAGGTTTGATTTCTCAAAAAAATGGGCAATAATTCTTTTTATTTTTTCGGGATGAGGTAAAAGACCGGCTCCTTTTTCGCGATTCGTAACCATTGGATACGGGCAACCCAAATTCAGGTTAATTTCCTTGTAACCAAAATCATCCAATATTTTTGAAAGGAAAAGCAGCTCGTTTTCATTTTTAGCCAAAACCTGTGGAATTACAATCTTTTGAAGGTTGTTTTGTGGAAGAATTTCCTTCTCATATTTTTTTAATATCTCATTGTTTTTGACAGAAATATAGGGGATGAAAAATTTGTCAATTCCCGGAAAAACTTCAGAATATGATTTTCGATAAACGTAATCAGTAAAACCTTGAATAGGTGCCAGGTAATTCATAGAAATTATTTTAGAAACAAAAATACAAATTCAATATTCAACAATACGCATTCGAAATTCATTTGGTATCTTAGCGCGGGCAATTTAAAATGGATAATTCGGGAACATATCAAAATGATACAATCAGGGCAAAAAATGTTTTATTGCTCGATATTAATCAGTTAAAGCCGAAAGGACTTTTGTTGGAGCGTTCAAAAATTTTAGTGGAGACGCCTATTTCAGATTCATCACGGATTCAATTAGATTCCACGAAGGAGGAACAACCCAAGCCTCCAACTTTGGCCCAAATTCGTTATTGGCGCTGGCAACGCGAAAACAGTTTGTTAATAGATGGTTCGCGTTACATAAAACCTAAAAACGAAGTTAAATTAGTATCAACGATAAAAGAAGAAAGCGGCAAGATTGGTTTGCCAATGTACGAGATAAGCAGAAAAAATACGGATTGGATAACAGGTATAATTCTGTTGTCGTTTGTTTTGCTTGCAACAGTTCGAACTGCTTACTCAAAATACATGGTTAATCTTTTTCAATCCTTAGTTATGTATTCAACGTCGTTTCGCCTTTTTCGCGAAAAAAATTATCCAATATTACACGGCGCATTCCGGCTGGAAGCTTTTTTTTATATAAACTTCTCTCTTTTTTTGTACCAGGCAGTTCATTATTTCCAACTACCCTTATCGCACAAAAATCTTACTTTTTATGCTGTGATTTTAATTGGTGTTTTTTTATATTTTTTCATCAAAAAAATTGTTTATTCTATCGTTGGTTCGATACTCGAAGTCGATTCGGAGACCAAAGAATACCTCTTTAATATGGATAATTTTAACAGAACACTGGGAATTGTGCTATTTCCGATTGCTGTGTTAATTAATTATTATCCGTCTGAAACTCCTTTGTTTGTAGTAGTTTTAGGGATTATTGCAATTGGTGTTTTTTATGTTTTTCTGCTTCAAAGAGGTGTTTATATATTTTTGAGAAAACAATTTTCGATATTTTATCTCTTTTTATACCTTTGTACCCTTGAATTTTTACCCTTGTTTTTAATTTATAAAGTAGTTGTTTTATAGGAAGGGGATTTGTTTCATTAAAAGCATATAATTTGAAGGTCAAGAGTATATTAGTTTCACAACCAGAGCCAAGCTCTGCGAAATCACCATATTTTGATTTGGCTAATAAAAGTAATCTGAAAATTGATTTCCGACCATTTATTCAGATAGAGGGTGTTTCTGCAAAGGAATTTCGTCAAACCCGAATTCAAATATTAGATCATTCGGCTGCTATTTTTACCAGCCGTACTGCAATCGATCATTACTTTAGAATTTGTCAGGAATTGCGCTTAACGGTACCCGATTCTATGAAATACTTCTGTGTTTCGGAGGCCACTGCGTATTATTTGCAAAAATACATTGTGTATCGCAAAAGAAAAATTTTCTATGGCGATGGCCGGTTTTTGGATTTGGTAAACGTAATGAAAAAGCATAAAGAAGAAAATTATCTGGTTCCTCTTTCCGATATTCATAAACATGAAATTCCGGAAATGCTTAAAAAAGAGGGTTATCGTTTTTCTAAAGCAATTTTGTATCGTACGGTCAGCAGCGATTTATCCGATCTGAATGATATTAAATATGATGTGTTGGTATTTTTTAGCCCGTCGGGAATTAAATCGTTATTTCAAAATTTTCCTGATTTTGAGCAAGACAGTACCCGAATAGCATGTTTTGGCCCAACTACTGCAAAAGCTGTTCGCGATGCCGGACTTCGGTTAGACATTGAGGCTCCCACTGCACAGGCGCCTTCAATGACAATGGCTTTGGAGCAATACATAAAAAAGAACGGTAAAAACTAAATAGTCGAAAAATAAAAATTTAAGGCTGTCCGTCAACCGACTGACGGCCTTTTTGGGTTTTAATGAAGATTTATTCAGAAAATATTGTCGATGAGAAAAAGAATTTTTCTTTTAAAAAAGAAGAACGATTGTGTAGCAAAAAAGTAATAGATCAACTTTTTTCTGAAGGAGATTCATTTTTATTATTTCCCATAAAAGTTTTATTTCAGGAAACTTCATTGCACTCAAAATCTCCGGTACAGGCAGCATTTTCGGTCGGTAAACGAAACTTTAAACTGGCCGTTCATCGCAATTTAATAAAGCGAAAAATGCGAGAAGCGTATCGACTGAATAAACATCAGCTTTACAGCGAATTAAAGGAAAAACAAGTAGCAATCTTTTTCGTATTTATTGCCCAAAATATTCCTGAATATGAACTGCTTGAAAAGGCCATGAAAAAGATTATTGAAAAAGTCATCAAAGAAATTTCTGCTGCTGATTAAAAAAATAAGCAAACTAAAAGGAACACGGTTGTGGATAATCAGCAAGCAAATTCAGTTCTAAAGAAACTCGCTATTTATAATAAGCGAAAAACTAATTTTATTCTTTATCCATAATTTCAGTTTGCATTCTAACCGAATCTTCGTGAATTAATTGAAACAGAATTTTCACAAATGTTTTGTTCAAATTAAGTTCGTGCCCAATATTTACACGATCGTCCACTAATTGTGTCCACCGATTAATTTGAAGAGCTGTAACATTATTGTCTCTTTTGTACTGCCCAATTTGTTTGGTAATTGCAACTCGTGAAGAAAGTGTTTCAAGTAATTCAGTATCAATGGCATCTATCCTGTTTCGCAAAAGTTCCAATTGATTTTCAAAATCGGGATTGTTAATCTTTTCATGCCTGATAATCAATTTGTCAAGTAATTTCCCAAGGTCGGCTGGAGTAAGTTGTTGTGCGGCGTCGCTCAGTGCATGAGACGGGTCGCGATGCGATTCCAGCATCAATCCTTCCATTCCCATATCAAAAGCTTTTTGTGAAATTTCAAGAAGAAATTCTCGTTTTCCTGAAATGTGGCTTGGATCACAAATAATAGGCAAATTAGGCATCATTCGTTTTAATTCAATTACCGTTTTCCAATTTGGGAAGTTGCGGTATTTTGTTTCCTGAAAAGGGGTGAATCCACGATGAATTCCAACAATATTTTTTATTCCTGCCCGATGAATTCTTTCAACTGCACCCATCCACAATTGAGCATCAGGATTAACGGGGTTTTTAATCATTACAACTGCGTTGGTACCCTTTAATACATCGGCAATTTCCTGAACAACAAATGGGCTAGCCGTGGAACGTGCCCCAATCCAAAGCACGTCTAATCCGGCATTCAAAGCCTCTTCGGTATGCTGTGCATTTGCGACCTCGGTTCCTACCATTAATCCGGTTTCTTTTTTAACTGTCTGCAGCCATTTTAATCCAACGGAGCCTACTCCTTCGAATGATCCCGGGCGTGTTCTTGGTTTCCAAACCCCACCGCGATAAACATGAACTCGTTTGTCTTTAGCTAACAATTTGGCTGTTTCTATAACCTGTTCTTCTGTTTCCAGGCTGCAAGGGCCGGAAATTAATAATGGATTGTCGGTATTCGGCAACCATGTTTTTATTGGATTTAAGTCTAATTTTAATGTCATGATTATTTTGTGTAAAGTTTTACAATTTTTTCTTCGTTTTTAATCAAATTTGGATTTTCACCTTTCAAAACCTCTCGTATATTATTTGCATTCAATATTAAATCTTTCAATTTATCGTCTTCTTCATTCTTAAGGCAATCTCGAAATACCTTCAAATGTTTTATGTAAACATCCATCGATTCAACTACATATTTTCTGTTTTGTTGAAAAATGGGATGCCACATGGAACCAGAACTTTTTGCTAAACGAACTGTAGAACGAAACCCACCACTTGCCAAATCGAAAATAATGTTTCGATCTTCTTTTGTTTGAACAGCATTTGCAAGTGCATAAGCCGCCGCATGTGGAAGATGCGAAACAAATGCAGTACTGTGGTCTTGCTCGTCGGCCGACATATAAGCGATATTCATGCCCAGACTTTGAAATAATTTTTCGACCAAAGCCAAGTGCTGAGGACCGGAGTCTTCATGATCGCACAAAATTACAATTTTGTCTTTAAATAGATTTTCGAGCGCGGCTGTTGGACCCGAATTTTCAGTTCCTGACATTGGATGCGCAGGAATAAAATTTCTTCTTTTCGGATGATTTTTTACCGATTCAACAATAACTTTTTTTGTTGAACCAAGGTCGATTACAGTTGTGTTTTCAGAAATTTCATCCAGAATTATTGGAAGTATTTGCAATTCTTTATCCACAGGAATTGCGACAATAACGATGTCGGTATTTTTTATTGCTTTTTTTAATGACTCAACCCGATCTACTATTCCAAGATCCAGTGCTTTTTTTGCATGGTTTTTATCAATATCAACTCCTATTAATTCAGTAGCAAATCTTGATTTTCTTAAATCTTTTGCTACAGAACCTCCTATTAAACCCAATCCAACAATAGTTGTTTTCATACTGCTTTTTGTAAAAAAAAAGGTCTCGAATTTTCGAGACCTTTTGGTAAAATATTTTCATTTTTAACAATACTCTACTCATTGATCTCGGTTTTAAAGCCAAAATAAAAATAGAAATAAAAATATGTATTGTTAAAATTTGTTTTCATTTTGTTTTAATCTGGCAGCAAATATAAAGATATATTTTAAAAACGACAGATGATGACGAAAATAATGCTCGAAATTAGGATTTTAGTAAGATATATTTACGCTTTAGTTTTTTACAATTTTTCTTGAATATACTTTTTCCCCATTCTCTTTAACCGAAATAAAATACATGCCATCTGCATAATTACCTAAATTAAACTGGTGGGAAATTTCTCCAACGATATTTTTATCAAGCAATGTATAAATTTTTTGTCCGAACGAATTGAAAACATCAAACTCTAAGGTTTTAATATTTTTATTAGCTGTAACGGATACATTTAAAACATTGTTAAACGGGTTTGGGTAAACCATAAAATTACCTGGCGACAAAGTAACAAGCGTAGAAGAAACAGGGAATTGAATTCGAAGATTGTCAATTGCCCATCCCCAGCCATTGGCAAATGGGTCGGAGAATAATCTGAATCGAATTAAAATAGTATCTCCCACACTAAAATTTTCGTTGGCCGAAAGTTCAATTTCCCGGTTAACATACCATTCCGGAATTCCTACTGTTAGTGAATTATTGCCAACAATATCTGCATTATAATTCGACCGCCAGGTTGCATTGGCATCCGAGCCATATCCATTGGCCAATGGAAGCCAGGTTTCACCTAAATCTTTACTGCCTTCAATAATTACAAAATCCCAAAACTCATCATCCCCAAATTCAGTTTGATATTCGCCGGGTTCAACCAATACAATTTCATCAAAAGTCATTGTGCCCGATTCGAATAAAATAATGGGACGTTTTAAGATGGTAGAAAAGTTAAAGTTAAAACTTCCTTCTTCTGTGCTCGGGTATGGATGCGGACTATGCAGTGCCGCGTCTTCAAATGCTTTTTCGGTGTGAATACTAAAATCGGTAAGAATAAAGTCTGTATTTGGAGCATTAAAATCATTGATGTATCCTCCCACAGGGTCATATATATTTTCAATGTAAAAAGTGAATTTATCTTTAAATGGAATTTTTAGTAAATTCTGAGCCGCAGATGAATCTCTGGCAGAAATGTTATAGGTTATTTCATCCCCGTCCTGCAATTGGTCTAAATCGAAATTAAAAATTCCGGAATAGCTTAACAAAGAATCGTGTGAAAGCCCAAAAGATGGTTGTGGTTGCCCATTTATTGTATATTCCACAAAAACGGTATCTACGCCCAGATTATCGTCAGCTTCGGCTGTTATGGTTAAATCTTTTCCTGCTAACATAAAATAAGGAATCGGCAAATGATTAATCACCGGAGCTTCATTATCCAAGCCGATTGTAATAGAATATAAGTCGGCGGGAGCTTCGGTTGGTAATGTAAAAAAACGGTTCATTGTATCTCTGGCCTTTATATAATAGTGAATTTCTCCAGCTTCAATTTTAGGTGTTAGTTCAGTAGAAAATTGATTGGTCAATTGGTTTGTTATTAATGGCAACGAATCAATATGATCGTTAAAAGAGTCTGTTGAATAAATAACAAATAAAGAAGTTGTGTCAAGTTCGTAATCGCTTTCAATAGAAACATTAAAAGGAATTGGTTTTGCTACTTCAATATCTTTTGGTTTGTCGAAATTTAAATACATATGTTTCCATCCAATATCGGCCATAATTCCATTGGTAATTGGTCCCGGATTGTGATTGGCTTCGGCTTTTCCAATTGCATGGGTCATTAATGCATTTGGGCTGCTACTGGGATAGGTTGCATCATTTAAATGATAAATACTTGAACCGTCGTCCCAGGTTAAGGGAGAATATAGCCGGGGTATATAATTGTTATTTTGAATAATTGCAGAAGGGCTATTTGCGTATAATGAACCAGAAACTAAAGCATCATTTAATTCAGTAGATAGTATTTCGAAAACCGAAGTATCAACTAATTCATCGCCATTGTTTTTAACTACCAATAAATCAAAAGCTGCAGCTTCGCCTATTTCTTCATATCCGTAATTTCCTAAATCGTCGCTAACAAAGAAAAACCCGGTGAATCCCAAACCATGTGTTATTTCGTGCAAAACAACAGTTACGAAATCATAAAGTGAGTCTGGAGTGTTACCGTCGGTACCAAAATACCAATTAATATCTTCATTAAAATTTGCTGAAATATCGGGAGAAGATGGACCAGTGATTTCGGTTTTTGTAATTTTTTCGGCAATTGCAACCGGATAAAAACGATTTTTATGTGGAATATTTTCGAAGTTTGTGTAGTAGCCTGTTGGGCCTGCGCTGCCCAAAGTATTTTGTCCAAGCGAGCGCCAATTAGCCTGAATATATATCGGAACATCGGAGTCTATTAAATGTGCCCAAATGCTTACGGCGTAATCAAATGCCTCCTTTGCGTTTTGGGGGAAAAGACTATAATCGACAATAATTTCAGCCTTTTTTTCGGAAGCAGATTTTAAATTAATAAAAGCTGGAGGAGGGATGAATGATTTTTCTACTTCGTTAGAAGCATAACAAACCGGCAGAGGAATATCTATTGGGAGTTTTTTTAGGCCATTTTGTGCACGAGCAAAACTAATTGATACAACTAAAAATAAAATGAGCCAAATTTTTATCTTATTCATATACGAACTATTCTATTCAACTTAATACAAAAAAAGGATGTAAATGTTCGAATTAAAACTTAGATAACCAAGTTTTTCGAATTTTAAAAATGAATAAGAAAAAGGTGAAGCTTGTTAAAAAAATGCCGGGTTTAAGCCCGGCATTTTCTAAAAGCCCTAGAAACGTTAATTTGGTTTGTAATTAACCATCAAAATCTTAAAACAGCTGCATTTTTTTAGTAAATACTAATTTGTAAAAAATAACCAACGAGGTGATAAGTCCAACAAACGCTGTGGCAAATGCGATAAATAATAAGGATTCCATAATTTAATATTTAAATGTTTAATTTTTAATAATTTTTTGTGTGATAGTATTTAAGCTAGCATCAGTAATTGAAGCCAAATAAATTCCGGCTTCAATTTCAGGGAGGTTTACTTGTAATTTCGGATTGTATTGCGAGTCGTATTTTGTTTCGCGGAAAACGATTTTCCCAAACAAATCGGTAATAAGCACTACAACCTCTTTCGTGTTCTCTAATTTTGAACAATCAACAAATAAGCTGTTGGTAAAAGGATTCGGATAAATAGTAACATTCTGGTCGGAAGCAAATTGGTCGTTGCTTGTATTTAGGTTTTGAATTTTCAGATTGTCGATAGCCCAGCCCCATCCTGTAACCGACTTGTCGGAAGCCAATCTGAAACGGAACAAAACAGTATCACCGGCAGAAAAGAATTCATTGTCGGTAAGCGAAATAAAGTTTTCCCAAAACATATTTTCGTGTCCCGATGCACTTGAAACATTGCTTTTTAAAGTGCTTGAAAATTGAGTTTCCCAGTTTTCGTTTACAGCCGAATCATAACCATCGATAAAAGGATGCCATGTTTTTCCCATGTCTTTACTGCCTTCTACAATAACAAAATCCCAAAACATATTATCGGTAAAGTTTGCCCCCTGTTCTCCCGGCTCAACAAGCACAACTTCATCAAAAGTCATTTGTCCGTTTTCTTCTAAAATAACCGGGTAATTTAGCTGGGCAATTAAATTGTATTTTTCATTTTCAATAACAGATTCCTGGTAAGGATGATTGGTGTGAAGATTTCCATTTGAAAATCCAGACGGAGTTGTAATTTGAAAATCGGTAGTTGTAAAATCATTCGAAACGGAATTGAAATCGGAGAAATAACTTTTCACCGGCATTTGAGGTTCGTAAACTTTTATCCGATAATAGCCGGTTTCTGGCAATTGTTGTTTGTTTTTTCTTACAGAATTATCTTCTGCAACAACACGGTATTCAACCACATCGTTTTCTGAAAGCAAGGTTGGAATGGTTAAGTCTCCGTTATAATCACAAGAATTTTCACAGTTTAATTTTACCGACTCTTGCTCTACACCATTAATCTTGTATTCTACTTTAACCGCATTAATTCCAACATTGTCTTCTGCCCTTGCATAAAAATTCATTATAGCATTTGAGTTTGCCATAAGTTTTGTTGGATTGTGTTTCAAAACTGGAGGATAATAATCGGGGCCAATTGTAAATTCCAACGTTTTTTCAGGTGCAAGTGTTGGTAGAGAATAAACCTTGTTGTCTGTTGTTTTTGCTTCTAAATAATATTTTACTTTTCCTAAATAATTACTTAAAGGTAATTTTCCTTCAAACTGTTGGCTTGCACTATTATATGTTAAGTTAGCCGAATCTGCAGTTGAAAAATAATCGGTTGAAAATACTATTTGTATCGAAACTGTATTTAAAACTAAATCGCTATTTAATTGAATTGAAACCGGAAGTTCCATGCAACCCTCTTCAATATCTTTTAGTTCTTCCATTTGGAAGAAAATATTTTGCCACCCAAATTCAGCCAATATTTGAAGGGTTGTTTCACCTACCCGGTGAATTGCTCTTCCTTTATCAATACTTGCTGCCATCAGGTCGTCGTGCCCATGGTTGCTGTTTCCATTGTTGTACAGGTGATAAATGCTGGAACCGGTTCTCCATGAACTGGGAGCAAAAATTGCTGCAAGATTATTTTCTGTACTGTTTTCTTCGTTGTTGTAATGCAAAAACAAGTTGTTCGAAGTCAATTCATTGGAAAGTTCACATGATGGACATTTAAAAACTGAACCATTTGACAATTGCTGTGCTGAACCGTTGTAAACAAAATAATCGTAAATGCTGGGCAAACTAACATTATTGTTAAGTAGGCCATTTTCATCTTCAACTGTAAGAAAACCGGAAAAACCTATTCCATGAGTAAGCTCATGAAGCACATTCGACACAAAATCGTACCTGTTTGCAGGAGTATTTCCATCGATACCAAAATACCAATTTGCATTGTCGTTAAACGTGCAAGTGATGTCTGGATTACCTTCGTTCCATTCGCGCGATGTTAATTTCTCAACCAGGGCAATGGGATAGAAAACGTCTGAAACTGCTGCTCCGTCGAAGTTTTTGTAAAATCCGGCTGGTCCGCATTTCGACAAAACAGACATGTCTAACGATTCCCACGAGGCTCTAATATTAATGGGCACTGTTGACGAAATTTGATTTTCGTAGAGAGAAAGTGCATACATAAATGCATTTTTGGCCTCCTCGGGAAAACCAACAAACTTAACTTGAAAAACAGATTCTGAAACAGATTCTGATTTAAGCGATTTAACGACCTGGTGTGGCGGTGTGAACATTTTGTTCACTTTCGTAGAAGCATAATTAACTGATTCGTAAGCGTCAAAAAACTCGTCAGATGATTGCTTCTGTGCCCAAACATTGCAAGCGACAGCAAATGTGAGGACGACAATAATTAAGCGTCTCATTACAATTTAATTAAGGTTTGTAAAACACCATAAAAGTAAAATGAAACGAAGCCTGAATTGCAAGATAAATTGCTGATAACAAAGGTGAAAGTTGCTTATTTTCGGTAAGTTTTTAACCTGATTGGCGGGTTTATAAACGTAATTCCAATCAGTGGGTTTGTAAAAACCTATTTCAATTTCACAACTAAAACTGGGCTCTCAGCCACAATTCTTTTTTTAATAAGTACTCTTGAACCTTAACAATTAAAGCTAAAAAGCTAAGGGAACCAAAAGCGTCTGCCTCATGACAGTTTTTTATTTATGGGTTTGCAGGAGTAAAACTAAATAATAAATTTTATAAATCCAAGTAATTTTTATAGTTTCGACCGCATGAAAATATTATTCAAAAAAAATTTATGAAAATTTTATCAACAACCTTACTTGCTGTTACAGTAGTTTTTACACTAATTTCGTCGAAGTCAGATAAAGAATATTATAACGAAATTTATCGCCCACAATTCCATTTTACGCCAGAAAAAAACTGGCACAACGATCCCAATGGACTTGTATTCTACAAAGGAGATTATAATATGTTTTACCAGCATAACCCCAAAGGAAATGAATGGGGTTACATGCACTGGGGGCATGCTGTGAGCAAAGATCTTGTGCGCTGGGAACATAAGCCAATAGCACTTTATCCGGATGAAAACTCGGAAGACAAAGAAACATGCACCGCCTATTCAGGTTCGGCAATTGTTGATGAAAATAATTTGTTGGGCAAGCAAAATGGAGAAGAAAAGACTTTGGTTGCCTTTTACACAAGCCAAAAATGTGGCCAACGAATAGCTTATAGTATTGACAAAGGAATTACCTGGGAAAAATATGAAGGGAATCCTATAATTCCATTGGACGAAAAAGATGATGCAAGAGACCCAAAAGTTTTATGGCACGAAGAATCTCAAAAATGGGTAATGGTTTTGTATCGAAAATCAACAGTTGACGATAAGTCTAAAGGCATTTCGTTTTATACTTCGGTAAATTTAACCGATTGGGAATGGGAAAGCCATATTCCAGGTTTTTATGAATGTCCTGATTTAATTCAACTACAAGTTACAAATCGTCCAGACGAGAAAAAATGGATTCTTTTTGATGGCGATGGCAGCTATTTGCTTGGTGGTTTTGATGGTAAAACGTTTACTACCGAATCAGGGAAATTGAAAAGCGATTATGGTAAAAATTACTATGCTACGCAAACATGGAGTAATATTCCGGACGAAGATGGCAGAACCATTCAAATTGCCTGGATGAAAGGAGGAAAATTCCCCGACATGCCCTTTAATGGTCAAATGACTTTCCCCAACGAACTTTCTTTAATTAAGCTGAAAACCGGTTATAAATTAATTCGTAAACCTGTTGCTGAAATTGAAAGTTTACATGGGAAACATTATAACTGGGAGAACAGAGTTCTAATTCCCGGAATTGATGAAAATATTTTAAAAAGGATTGAAGGTGATTGTTTGCATATAATCGGTGAATTTGATATTAAATCGTCTAATAATTTTGGTTTTTTATTACGAAACAATAAAAAGAATCCGGGAACTGAAATTTTGTATAATGTGCAACGTGGAACTTTAACGGTTTTAGGAACAACAGTTCCATTAATGCCCATTGACAATAAAATTAAGCTTGAAATTCTATTAGACCGTTCTTCTATAGAAATTTATGCAAACGATGGGCAAACTGTTGTATCGAATTGTTTTACCCCCAACGAAGGTTCGGATGGTGTTATTCTCTATACAAATGGCGGAGAATTAGAGGTTACGAAACTTGATATTTATAAAATGAATTCGGCCTGGGCTGATGAATAGAACGATGAAGAAGTTATTTATATCGGGATTACTAATTTTTTCTGTTTTTGCATTGAATGCGCAAAACGTGGAAATCTACAATATAAAAGCAATTGCAAGAGAAGATATTTCAGAAGCAGTTGAAAAGCTTCGAAAGAGGGGAAACATGTATTCATTCAAATTGGCGGAAATTGGTGTTTGTGGTGTTTGAAATTTCATAATTTTATAACGACCGATGAAGAGATAAGTTCTTTTGTTAAAGACAATTATGTACTTGTAAAAGTAAACTACGATCAGAAAAACAGACAGGAAAAATTACTTCAGGAATTGGGTTTCCCACAACGTTTTGGATTTCCGGTATTTGTTATATTAGACGGAAATGGAGAACGCATTCATACACAAAATTCAGCTTTTCTCGAGCATGAAAAAAGTTACGATAAAAAGCGGGTGATGAGTTTTTTCAAAAATTGGTCGAGGGAAGCAATAAATCCCAATTCATATAAAAAATAGCTACAAAAAAAGTGTAATTAGTTGAACAATAACTATTAGTAGCACCATTGCAACCGGATAAACCGTTGCATAAGCAATGGAATGAGCATTACATTCTGTCATCGAATCGGCAGCAGCGAGTCCTGGAGTACTTGTCATGCTACCACTAATTGCTCCAAGCAAACTAAGAACATTCATTTTAAAAATCCGTATTCCCACAAATCCTGCAATAATCATAGGTACAATTGTAATTATTCCACCCAAGAGGAAAAGTTTTAACCCGTATTTTTCGAAGGTTTGCACAATTTCTGCGCCTGCATTTGTACCAATTGCAGCCAAAAATAGAATAAGCCCTAATTGTCGTAACAATTGATTTGCGGCTCCTGTCATAGTCCATAAAATGGGCCCTGTTTTGCCTATTCTACTTAAAACAAGTGCCGCAATTAATATTCCACCCGTCAAACCTAAACTAAATGAAAAAGAGCCAAAAACAATATTGATTTCACCTATTAAAACGCCAATTATAATTCCTAAAGCAACTGGAAGAATATCTGTATTTGAAAGTCTTTTTTGGTCGTTCCCAAAAACATTACCTACAATTTTTATGTTGGCTTTGCTGCTGGCGATTGTAAGTTTATCGCCAAATTGTAATTTAGAATTTGGGGTGGGAGAAATATTAATTCCCGACCTCCGAATTCTTGTAATTGTTGCATTGTATGTGTGTAATAAATTTATTTGCCCGATGGTTTTGTTAACCACTTCTTTGTTGGTTACCAAAACCGACTGAATATCGTATTTAGGGTCGAGCAAAATTTCCTCTTCTGTAATGGGACCAATCAGTAATTCAATATTTTTTAGTGCTTCTTCGGTGCCAACTGCTTTTATTAAATCTCCTTTCGACAAAATAGTTTCAGGCGACGGTGTTCTGGCAATTCCATTGTGAACTACTCTGGAAACAACCGCTTTTGTCATGAACCTAATTCGAAGTTCTCCAATAGATTTACCTACAACATTTTCGTTTTCAACCTTAAAATTTTGTTTTAAAATTTCAGGATAATCATTTTTCGTTTTTTGGAGGTAATCCTTTTTTGCATTCTCTATCGATTTTTTTAGAATTTTAGGAAGAAACCGAATAAAAAGAATAACTCCAATAACTCCAAATGGATAACCCACTCCGTAACCAATTGAAGCAAGCGGCGAACCGGTATAATCAATTGCTGCAGCTAAACCTGGTGTGCTGGTTAGTGCTCCGGAAAGTAACCCGATTGCAATGTTTTTGTCTATATCAAAAACCGAAATTGAAAGAATTGTAAGAAAGGCAGCCGAAAGAATTAGAATAGTAGCAAAAAGAGCCAGTTGACGTCCATCTTTTTTAAATGATTCAAAAAAACCCGGACCTGCCTGAATCCCAATTGTAAAAATGAATAAAACTAATCCAAGTGTTTGAAAATCGGAGGGAATAACAATTCCAAAATGACCAAATATTAAAGCTACAAATATTACTGCCGACACGTCAAGCGACAATCCGAATATTTTTATTCGTCCGATAATAAAACCAATAGCAACGATTAAAAACAGGGCAAAATAACTGTTATTAAGTATTTCCATTTTCTAAAATTATGCCTGGAACAAAAGTAGCATTTTCAATTGTGGGAATTAATGCAATTGTTTTGCTGAAAACGAAAAAGAGTACTAAACTTAAGATTGGAGTAAAAAATTAAAATCGTCTCCGGCAGCAAGCTCAACGGGTTTTTCTCCTTTTTTGAAAATACGACAATTTCTGTCACCAATTAATTCCAGTTTTTCATTTTCCAGTTTAAACATTGTTCCTTCGCGTAGCCCGGCAACAAATAAATCAGGGTTAATTTCAAGAAATTCCTCAATGCGTTGTTCGCGTGTTTCGCCACCATGATCTTCGGGGTTTGCATCTAAATAATGCGGGTTGATTTGAAACGGAATTAGTCCGGTGCAATTAAAACTTTTTGGATCGATAATAGGCATGTCGTTGCTTGTTCGCAATGTTGGACAAGCAATGTTTGAGCCTGCACTCCATCCAATATAAGGTGTTCCGTTTAATACTTTTTCGCGTATGCCATTCATTAGGTTTTTATCGTGTAACATTCGAACCAATTGCCATGTATTTCCACCGCCAACAACAATCGCTTCAGCATCCCTGATGGCTTTAATCGGGTCGGCAAATGTATGAACTCCCACAACGTGGTGGCCAATTTCGGAGAAACGTTCTTCTACTTTTTGGCAATATAAATCGAACGAAAAGGTTACTGCGGCAAAAGGTATAAAAACTGCAGAAACCGACTTCTTACCGAGGAATTTTTGAATTTCATATTTTGGATAATCCAGATAAGGTTCACCTTTCATCGTGGAATTACTTATTAATAATAGCTTCATTTTTTAATGTTTAATTTTCAATAAAAAAACGAATTTTTTGTTAGAATGAAAATGATTTTCAACGCACTGAAATTATTCGAATAAATCTCCCAGGTCGCATTCAGCAAATTCAACAAAAAACTCACCTATTTTTGTTGTTATGTCATCTAAATATCTTTTTCCTTTTTCCGGAGTGGCTTTTCCCGGATTGCCGATTCCGGTATCTTCGGTAACTTTATTCCACTGTCGGGGAGTCCAGGCAGTTTTATTTTTAAACGCGGTTAATTTCGATTGTTTAGATTTTCCATTTCCAGCTTCTTCGAGGGGCAAAACCAATTCGGGGAAATAATGCATAATAACACAGGTTTCCATTTCGCCGGCATGGTCACCACCTTCATCGAAATAATCTGCAAGTTCGAGGAGCTTAAACCATTCAACTAAACTTATTAGCATTTCGGGGAATTGTGGTTGAATTTCACGGATGAGTGGTTTAAAGTCGTTTCCCCCATGTCCGTTCATTAAAACCAATTTTCGAATTCCCTGATCATAAAGTGCTCTTGCAATGTCTTCGAAAATTATTTTTTGAGTTGATGGACGGGTATGTAAACAAAATGGCAATTCGATTTGTCCGGGGTTTTGAACGCCCAATGGAATGGTTGGTAATACCATTATTTTTGCTCCTTTTTGCCACGCTTTTTCAGCTGCTTCGGCTGCAATTTTTGCCGTTTCCAACGAATCGGTTCCGTAAGGTAAATGGTAATTATGCGGCTCGGTTGCTCCCCATGGCAAAATAGCGACTTCGTATTTTTGATTTTTTACCTGTTTCCAGTTGGTTTGTTCTAAAATGTATG
>Ga0307988_1000441_pt1 | contig 29083 bp, 26 predicted proteins | sample EllFjometagen183_FD_203166 | JGI IMG/M metagenome (GOLD analysis project Ga0307988, IMG submission 203166) | Marine microbial communities from Ellis Fjord, Antarctic Ocean - #183 | ecosystem: Environmental > Aquatic > Marine > Unclassified | place: Southern Ocean | collected 2014-10-08 | reverse complement strand
GTCACTAAACTTACGACATCTGCGTTCTGCAATTGTCATTTTAAATTGTTTTCTTGTTGCCATTTTTAACTATTTTTGTTACCTAAATTTTTGTTAAAAGTGGTCAACGTATTTCAGGCATTGACAATCAAGCATTAGGAGGTGGGGGAGGAACCTCAAACGCAAATGTTGCAGTTGGATATCGAGCGTTACACTCAAATCAATTTTCTAACAACACAGCAATAGGACATGAAGCAGGTCATGAAAATATGTATGGTACTGGAAATATTTTTATTGGTTATCAGGCAGGCAAAAATACAACCGCATATGGTCCAGCAACAAGCAATATACTATATATCGAAAACTCAGATTCCAATACACCATTAATTTATGGAAATTTTGCCTCAGATTCTTTAGTAATAAATGGCGATTTAACTGTAACAGGAAAAGTAACATTATCAAACAACAATGTTCCTTACAGTCAAAATTCACTAGGCACACAAGGGCAAATTGTTTATGGCGAAGATTACATCTACATATGCATACAACCCGATGAATGGAAAAGAGTATCATTATCAACTTGGTAAATAAACAAATAAAAATAGCCAATTTCATTTTATCATATGAACGTGGCTCGTCATAATAACCCATGCATAAACAATTAACCCCTTTTCCTTTACTCAATAATTAATACTGTCAACCACAATATCACGATATAGTGACCTGGTAAATACATCTAACCAATAAACTGTAGCAAAAGAAATAAAATATGGCATTTCCTGATCATGGAATTTATAATTTAGGCTCATTGGTTTTTTGTTGCCCAAATGAACTAAAAAATTAGTTTCCTATATTAAACAACTCATTTAATTATGACAGCTATATGTTTTTGATACCACAAGTTGCAAACTTGAGGTAGAGGGGTAGGTGGTATTATTTTCTAATTTTTTTTATAAATTTCATGATACTCTTTGGCATTCCCATTACTGCAATCATTTTTTCAGAAATGTGTGGAATAAATATTACATTTTTGTATTCGTTTTTATCATTCAAATAGGTTAATTTATAAAAATAAACTAAAAAACTTTTGATACTTTCAATTTGGTTAAACTCCAATTTGGTTACAACCTTATAATTGGAAATATATAAATAAGTTTCATTATAATATATCTTTTTTAAATAGAGCAAAGGTATATTTATGAACAAACAAATAAATAAAAAAGAGCCAAAAGAGATATACAACGAAAAGTGCTCTTTTGGAAAAAAAGTAAATGAACCAATCACAAAAAATATAAAAAAAACAAAATAAGTTATAGGGAAAATATATTTGTATATAAAAGTTACATTACTGGATAAATAATTATAGTTCATTTTTTTTATAGATTTTTACCGTAGTGGTGGAGATATAGTTGTTGGAATTTGGCAATGTCATTTTTGCAATGTGGCATTAAATATAATGAGGAAATAAAAAAACCATACACCCAAAATAAAATGGGATGTTCCAGTAGTGGGTATGCTTTATAGCACAATTTGTCATGCTAGCAAAATCTCTTATTTTCGTTGCTTGTCATTTAATATAAGTGTCCATATTATATTGTTATTTGACTCATTCTTAGTAAACTCTTTTAAAAATAATATTCTTTCTAACTTCTGAATCCCATCTTACAATATTATTATTTCTAACTATTAAGTATAACGAGTTTGAATCTTTAAAGATCGAATCACCTATTGACATGTAATCCACTAATGGATGCTTGATTAAGTACCAACTTGTTCCAATTCTAAAATTAAATCCATTTTTTTTATGGTTTATTTCATTAATCCTTTCAACTAATTCTAATTTGTAAAAATCTTGGTCTATTTTTTCGTTATCAGGTGCATTAAAAAGTTGTGTTATAACAATAATGATAAATGCTCCCAAAAATATGTAAATATTATACTTCCCTGGAATAATACTGTCAATTTTTACTTGCCAGTAATTGATTGTTGATTTGAACATTAATAAATTATATTTAGTAACAAAAATACTGTTTTTTTTTAGTCAAAAGGATACCAACTCCATAATGAATGAGTTCTCGACATTCTAACTTGATAAGCTTCCTTTTCCCAACCAACTCCCATGTCATAGGATCTAAGTAATCCTCCACGATCATCAACAGGACTTACATATTCTCCAAAGCCGTAAACTCCCATATCAAATTCGTATCCAGTAGGACTTCAACGACTTACTTTCACAAAATAAAAAGCATACCTGTAAAAAACCAAATTAGCATTAGCGAAATACTATAAAAAATTATAGTGTTATTTCTTATTAATTTCTCATTAATAATAATTACATCTTCATCAGTACTGTTTTTTACTTTATTTATTGGAAAATATATTGGAATACTAAACCATAAAATAGTATTAATATCAAAACCTAAAATATAAATCGCTGAAATAGGATTATAAATTGAATTAATTCTTTTCAATCGGTCAGGATACATTTTTTTTAATAATTTGAAATGTAGATTTTCTTTTTTAAAAATAAAGAACATTACAATCACTAATAGGGAAATGAAAATCATCACGAAAATATGCTTAAAATATTCCATAGATTAAAATTTTAGAAAATACCAAGTATAACCCTTGTTTACTGTAAAACTTAGCGGTGAACCACCAGAAATACCAAATCCATATGTGTTGTATAAGGTATGATAGTCACTGTAATTATTTGGGTCAAGCCCGGGGAGGGTACACTACACTCTTTCTCTTTTGTTTAAAATATATATTAAACGCCAATAAAAGGCAAAAACAGTAATCATATCAAGAATTAGAGCTAATATTGCCCAGAGTATCGCATTCTCTTTTTTGCTCTTAGCCTGTTTAAATAACCATACAGACAAACACAATTTTATAATTATTATTACTACTCCAATAATATAGTTTATTGTTGAATATCCATCCCACATCGTGTATTTAGATAGCGGTGTGTTAAACAAAACTATGTTAACAGCATATGATATTATTAAGACAATCAATACAATATAGAATAATGTTTTTACGTATTTATTTTTCATTATTTCTAAAATTTTATAGGTTTACAGTTCTGGTAACTTTGCTAGAGTATCCCCCCTTACTCTCGTTAAAGAATCTTTGTGTCGTTCAAAATACTTTTCTTGATTAGGTGTAAAACGATTGTTCTTATACATGTAATTGTATTTTCCTACTATGAATTCTTTATGAAAACCTATTGTGTCAATATTTTTGTAAAAATAAAGTGTATCATAGCACCAAAATAAGCTATAGTATACGCCGTCATTTTTGTTTAAATAATTTTTATAATATTCTTCTATTTTATATTTATCCAGAGTTTTATAAAATTTGAATTCAAACTGAAAACTTGTGTCTCGTTTTTGATAGTCAACAATATAATATTCGAATTCATCATTTTCAAAAAAATGCATCACTCTCCAATCATACCTTGGAAGATCTGATAGTTGTGTTTCTGAATAAATATTTAACATATGCTTTTTCATCTGCTTAGTCTCTAAATCACATGAACTCACAAAAATGGCTATTGCAAATAGAAATATGATGTTTTTATTTTTCATAGTTTATTTTTTAAATATATTATCCTCCAGTAATAAGCAAAAATAGCTATCAACCCAAAGATTAGGGTTAGCAATGTCCATATTAAAGCATTGTCTTGTTTGTTTCTTGCTTCAATATATATCCAAACTGCAAATGAAATTTTAAATACAAAATTTCCGGTTTGTAATATCGTATTAAAAGTCTCATATTCTGAAACAAGCGAAAAGTTAAAAAGAACAATATAATTCAAAATTAACTTTGCAATGAAAAACACAATTACAAAAAGGGATATTGTGTTTAAATTCTTTTCTATAAATGTTAAAATCATTTTACTAATAATAAGTGATATTATGATATCTATTATTTAACCAATTTTTGTATTGGTATCTTGTATCATACCTTCCTGAACGAAAACCAGCATTGAAATTTCCCGGATAAGGATTCCCAGGTCCCATAAATGCTCCACCAATATTAGAAATTATAAGTGGTAAATAATTCCCATTATATCCTGCTTCATAACCAACTCTGAAGCCAAATTCAGCGTCTTTATGTTTGTACACGGCACTATGAGTGGACAAAGGTTTTGAAATCATGATTGTGTAGTCTTCACTATAGTATAGTCTTTTACCCAAACTAGTTGTCACATACGTATTAGTATAAGCTAAATCGACAGTGCTACTATGACTCGGCATTAGTCCAACACTACCATCTGGATAAGTTACATTATTATCACCCCCACCAGCTGAGCCAGCACGCCAATCATTATAACCATTACTAATCGTTTTATCAATTGAAGCCTCAGCATTCTGTTCCGGAGCACCATAATTATAATTCGGATAATAAAAACTACTATTTCCGTTATAAGTAGAACCAAACCCAATACCCTGATTTGAGTTATACGAAACACCAGGATTAAAATTGCCAGGGCCAGCACTGCCAAAATATGTTGTATTAGAGAAACTGGTATTTGTATTTACACCAACTTGTATTTGAAAATCACTACCACCCCAATTACTAGGATTCCATGCCCAATTACCGTCTGCATCACGGTTATCATGAGCTGTTTTTAGATATACAAAAGCCATGAACGCTAGCGTTTCCAAAACCCATTCACCATTAGGATCAGTATACTTTAATGGGTTATTAAGCACATAACTATACCTGTTAAAACTTTGAGTGTAATATGGAGCTTGCACATAGTTATCGGGAGAAAGAAATCGTCCGAGAATTGGATCGTATGTACGGCCATTCATATTTATTATGTCAAATTCGTCCATATGTTCATGCCCGGTATATCCTCGATTGAATAAAAATGAAATGGGTATATTAACGTATGACCAATCGGTTACATTTCTACGCCTACCCCAAGGGTCAAAACTTAGTCGTTCAACAACTTCTGCTTCATGGTTAGTAATTGTTTCAATTGAGCCAAGGTAATCTTTATGAATATAATACATAGATCCCTGCCCATCATCATCAATCACATAAATACCAAACAAACCATCACCTGCAGTTAAATAATGTAATTGACGCTTTTTATTATTTGCATCTATCTCTATCTCCATCGAATTACCAATAAAATACGTTGTGTTATATATTTCATTGTTTTTTTGCAATACTGTTTTCCGCCTTGATTGCTCTGGACCATAGGTGATTTCAAACAAACTAGATTGTTCTGGATTTGCAGGATTAAACTGCCAAATTGTTTTTGTTTTATCAAAACCGGTATAAGTAATAATTTGTTTGTTATTTTTTGCCTTTGTTAAATATGATTCAGTTGGCTCAATTATTTTACTTAACGCATGTGGTCCTTCATTTTGATTATCATATACAAAAGATCCAACATCTGATTTACTTATAATATTACCCGTATTGCTATACTCAACATCAAAGACAGGTCCAACATTTTCAACTTTCCATGATTTTAGTCTATTATTAAATACATTTTCATCATATGTAAAGACTTCTTTTAAAGTATGACGACTGCCATGAGGTAGATAAATGATTGATTCTCTCCAGTTAATATTACCCGTATTAAGATCAAAATCATAAATGTGATTTTGCACCTGGTTATCTGTATAAATAGATTCAGGATAACCGTATATATCAACCCCCTTTGTAGTTAATAAGCCATTACCAAGTCGATACTGTAAAATATTCCCTTGTGCATTAATATTTTCAAGACTCCAAAGGATTGTACCAGTATTTGATTGTTCCACAGCACAAAAGTAACCATTTTTATAATGATAATCAACAGCAAATTCTGACGGCCATGTTTTTGTTTTAATCTTTCCTAACACATTATAATCATAAGAAAAAGTGTATGTCTCAGCGTCGATTGTTTGTGATTTTTCAATAACACGCGATTTATCGTCGTAAACAAAATCGGTATGTATTCCATTTGCCTTTGAGATACTTTGTAATTGACCAAACCCATAAGCTCCCTTAGGGCAATATGAATATTCAACATCATCATCAACACTACCTTGTAGTGCTTTTGATTTTAATCGCCCTAATAGATCAAACTCCATTTCATATGTGTATCCGTTAGCATTGGTTTGTGAAATAAGCTCACCAATCGGGTTATAGTTATAAATTATTGAACCCGCATCTGGATCCTCCATCTTTTCTATATAGCCAACTTTATCATAAGTGTAACTTATTATTGAGCCTAAATAGTTTATAGTTTTTTGCTGTCCTGAACTATAATAAGTATAATCTATTGTTCCCCCTTCATCAGTTGCTTTTATTATAGAACCAATAGCATTTCTCTCTTTTGAACTTTGCTTATTAATTGATAGATTTTTTGATGTGGTAATTTTACCATTATATACATATTCTATTGTTGCTATAGGACTAATTATTTTTTTTACAGACCCTGTATTATTGTATGAATAAGTTGTCCATAAAACATCATCCAAAGAATAGTGTGGGTTTGAAGATTGATGTACTTTACCAAGATCATTAAATATAGTATTTGTATAAATGCTTCTATTATCAATATCCTTTGTAATTGTAAGTATATCCTGCTCAAGTTTATTTGCAAATGTTATAATTTCCTGTTCCCCTGAACGTAGTGACCAATTATAAAAAAGCCCATTATCAGGATTATCATCATGGGAAGACGACCAAAATAGCATTTGTTTATCAATTATACCGTCCGGATAGGCTACTGTTCCTAGCCTACCAAAGCCATCATAATAATAATTTGTTGTTAGTCCATCAATTTGTGTCTCACTTTTATTTTGTCCTGTGGCTGGATAATAAGTTGCAGAGGTAGTATAATCAACTCCGTCAACTACTGTTTTTACTTCAGTTAAAAACCTATGTTGATTAGAAGACTCATCATTATACGAATACTGAGTTATTCTTGGCGCTACTGCAGGAATAAAACTAGGTACCTCAATTTTTGAAGAAAGGATATTACCATAAGTATCATATGTATTAGTTGTAATTGTACTTAACCTGAGTTCATTATTAGGTAAGTTGGTTATTGTTTCCAATAATTGAGAATTAGTACTGTAAGTAAGGTTTACTTTTTGAAAATCACTTGTTCCCCCATCTTTATCCCATGTCTCTGTAATTGTTTCTTTATTTAAGCCAATAAACCACTCATTTATGTTAGCAGGATAATAATCAAATGCTTTTTTCGTATAGAAATCATATGCTTGTTCAGGAGTAGAAAAATCTACTTCAACTGGTTCAGTGAATACATCCATTGTAGTTAAATTACCCCACTGAATATCGTTATCAGAATAACTAAATTTTGATAATACAGTTTTTACATAATTGCTGTTTACATCTCCTGTATGATGGACTTTTGTTAAGGATTGTGGGGTATAATAAAATATCCTTTTGTTACCAAAATCTTTAATGACTGGTTGCTCATTTATTGTTTCTGTAATAGGTTCATCACTACTGGACTCAGTATCAGCATATGACTTACTTTTTTCTGACCACCTAAAATAGTAATCTAGATTAAAATTAAAAGAGTTCTCTGTTCTGGTTGTTTTGTTAGTGTTCGGGTTAGTAATTTTTATTGTTTTACTAAATCCCAAAAAACCCTTTCCCTCTTTATGCATTTTTGCACCTTCATATAAATGGTTAATTGTTATAGTGCTTCCTATTCCATTATCAACATCTATTGAAGTTACTACATTAATAGGAGGTTGTATATCTGTTAATGGGTAAACTGCACCTGATCCCTTTGTATAAATGCTGTTATTGGTAAGTAGACTATATGAAATTCCAGTCTCGTGCCCCAAACCATTCGTTACTTTTTTTATCAAATTATAATCATTGTTTTTATCAAAAAAGAATATTTCATCGTCATAATACCCGTTATTCAAATAAATATCTGATTTGCCATCACCGTTAAAATCATTATAGTCATTAAAGTGCTTATTTACAATATTATTTTCTCCAGTAGTAACAAACCCACCATGTGTAGGGAACTCTCCTGTTGCCTGCTCAAAACTAGTACCTCTACAATAAAATACGTCATAATCTGCAATATCACGATTTTCTCTTAAATGAAACTGAGCAATATCTGATTTTCCGTCACCATTATAATCAGAAACACTAAATGCATACCAATATGAATTAATAGAACCATTAACAATACCATATGGATCAATTGGATATAATTGAGGGGCAGAAATAAATGACCTCCATTCATTTCTTCCATCATATAACATAACTTCCCAAGTGCTAGTTATTACATCAAAGGTTAAAATATCAGTTATTCCATCACCATTAAAATCACCAGGAAAAACCCTATGAAAAGTAGTAGGATAATTCTCAGTAACATTTAAGGTTGTTGTTGATTGAGATAATAAATCAATTTCATTAATGTATGCTTTATGAAAATGAGGCTGTCCAGGAGGTGCTCCCCATTCAGTTACCATCATTACATCGGATCTCCCATCTCCCGTAAAATCTCCAATATGCAATTGACTACCTTCAATATTTGTATTTCCAAAAGCAAGTCTGGTTTCCAATGTCACTTCATAAAATGGATATGTTGAGCTAAAATTTAATATTTGAGAATTATTACCATTTCCATTAACATCAAAACCTTTTTTCACTACTATTATTTCATCAATACCATCACCATTAAAATCTCCTGATTTTACATCTGGATGTAGCCCTTTATCGAATTGAAACTCGCTCATATTGTAACAATCAAACCCATCTCCATTTGATAATAATAATAAATCCATATTAACCTCATTCATATCTGAATTAGTATAGATAAACCTAACTATATCATCTAATCCATCACCGTTAAAATCTCCTTTTGTAAAAGAATAAACATAGTTATCGATACCAGCAGTAAAGTTGAGCTCATTAGAAAATCCTGAATCCAATCTTTTACGAAATTTCCAATCAACATATTTTTTTTTATTGTTATTATCGATCTCAGAATATAATTCTATCATATCAGTTTTACCATCTCCATTAAAGTCAATAAATACTTTATCACGACTTATTTGATTATAATTAAGGGTTTCGTTTTCTAGTTGATGATTGTTGGCTCCCCATTCAAATTTTGTTGGGTTAAAAATATTACCATATTTATCATTAATTGTCACACTCTTAAGATGTAGGTAAAATCCATGATCATAATCTAATACGTACTGCATTATCTTTTCCATAGTACGAGTATGGGTAATATTGATTTTCTCAAAATATTGATATAAAGAATAATGGTTTCCACCACCCCAAGTATGATTTATATCAGGTCTTGGGTATTCTGATTCAAAGCTTACCTGATAAATACTATTTTCACCAGTAATTGTATTTCCTCCATACAAAATATATTCTATTCTACTCGCTCTCCCATTAAGACTGGTAAGGTACGAATAATCAATATAATTGCCCTGATGGTCTCTTATTCTATTTAATTTCCATTTAAATATATTATCATTTCCAAGCACTAATAATCTTGAATCAACAGTTTTTCCAAATTCTAAAATTAAACCATCTTTAGTATAAACTTCGAACCAAACAGGTCCATAATCATTAACCTCACCCACAATAATTTTAGAATAGCTTTCAATTTCAGTTCTAAATTCAGTATTTTCAGTATTTATTGGTATTAACCTTTGCCCATTGAGCATAAACTGGTCATTATCATCAAAATCAACTCCATCAATGTAACCTTCATTATATATAGTAGTACTGCTCCTTGTTATTACTGAAAGACCTGAGAGTGACCAACCAACGCCAAATAATCCATTTCCAGTTTGACTATTATATTCCAATCCTAACGATAAACTAAGCCCTCCTCGTGCCATTGGAACATTAATTGGTATTTTATATAAAGCTGCCCCACTAGGAGATACCATCAAATTACCAGGTAAAGTACCAACAACCCCACCCTCGTTATTATTTGTTGATCCACCAGTAATATCCCCACCTTCAGGAGGAAAAACTAGCAGTGGGTTTGTTTTAGCTAATACATGATGTGAAGGATCAGGGCTACTGCTAAAACCTGTTAATATCTGTACAAAGTCACGTCCAATATAATCTTTTGTTACATTAGAGGGTATTTCATCTTCAAGTATAAAATGTGTTTGAGGATCCTGACTAAATACATTAATTGTAAGTAGGAAATATATAAATATGAATATTTGTTTCATGAGATTTCTGTTTTTTGAAATAACAAAAAGTGTATACTAAATTAGCAATGGCATTATTGTATGTTTTGTAGATGAAACTGATAGAGCAATCCAACAAAAATTATTGTTTAATAATTCTCCACGACTTGCTTTTTCCATTTACAATCAACCTAAACAGATATGGACCATTATCATAGTTTTGTAAATCAATTTCTGTAATTGCATTTTTAACTTCATCTTTACCAATTAGCTGCCCAGTAAGCGAAAAAAGTGAATACTGTATTTTATCTTCACTATTAAAGTTGTCAATTTTAACTTTAAATTTCCCCAAAGTTGGGTTTGGAAAAATACTTACCGAAATATCATTGATGACTATACTATCAGCAGGTGGAACTTTTGTCATCCTGCTATTTTTAAGGCTATCATTATACACTTCATTTTTTTTTAATAAATCAGGAATATAAATTGCATGACGCAAAATACGATTCCCTGCATCATCATATTTAAATACAACAGTGTTAGGATCTTCTTGTGCAAAGATGAAGAATGGAATAGCTATAAAAACTAATATAAGTGTTAATATTTTCATTTGATTGTATGTTAGAAGTTTGAAACCAAAAAAGTAAATGATACAACTCAATTAGTTGTTTTTTAGACCTATGAATTCTTTCATATTTTTCATTTCAGTTTGTTGGGCTTCCAGAGACTTCTGTTGCTCAATAATATAAAGTGTAAGCTCTTCAACCTTCTTGAGTAAAATGCCATTCATTTCAGCAAGACCATATCCATTTTTGGTTACTTCTGCTTCTGATGGTACGTCAGGCAGATGACTATTTTGGTTGATAAATATTTCTAATTCATTAAGTGGCATTAGATTGTATTCTGGTTTTAGTACATAATCGAACCAATCAACAGGATCTTTAATCATTACTTCATCAGTTAATATTTTGCCATTTACAGCTAGTCTGTATCCATAAGTGTTTATTGTACCTATACCTACATTACCTGTTATAAATGAAATGTTATCACCTACTTGTTCCCAAGTACTAGCGCCAAATGGTTCGCCGTTAAATAACAAATCACCTGAAAAATTTATATCGCCTGCAACATCGAGTTTGTAGTTTGGTCTGGAGATACCAATGCCAACCCTACCGTTATTCAAAATAGTTAAAGTATTATGGTTATGATTATCATTAAATTTTATGTACCCCATGCCATCATTAAAATTATCGTTTATGTTAAATATGATACCATGGTGATCTGAATTATTGTGGGTTTTGAAAACAGCATCACCAGGTTGTGCTGCAGGAGCAAAATCCCCAGCATTTTCAGCTAAGGCAACTATGATATTGCCAAGATTGTTTGAAAGTGAAAATTGCGGTCGGAATTGTCCGTGTACCTCTAGTAATGACATAGGCTCATCTGTACCAATACCCACATTTCCATCTTCAAAAACGAAATTATTTTCTGTATTAAAAGTAAGCCCCTGCCCAAATATTGCACTAATACCATGTAGTTTATTACCAAACCACATTTTTGCATTATAATTGGTGCTCCAGTTTGATGTTTCTAAATATAACGTGGCACTTTCATCATCATCAGCTCGAATGTGAAGTTTTGCTTCGGGTTCTCTAACGTTACCTATACCTATACGTCCGGTGCGATCTTTAAATGATGAGTAAGTTTCTGATTTGCTAACAAAAAAGGTAGGAGCAGTACTGTTAAAGCCTATTGCTAAAGTATTTGCATCGCCATTTATTAAGAAATCAGTATATCCATATCCAGTACCTAAAATAATTGCTCCTGATGCTACTGATTTAATTTTTCTGCCAATGGCAAAGCCTGCTGTTGCATGAGCTTCTGTATCATAACCAAATGCCCCCGATGCAATACCTATAGCCATTGAATTTTTACCCATAGCAAAAGATGCATGACCACTCGCAGTATTTTCTTTTCCTACAGCACTTGCATACTCACTAAAGTCCACAGTATTCCCATCGCATGATATGCATTGTTGTGATGTTGATGTGCCAGGCGCCATCCATTGGGCATTTCCAAGATTGTCAGTTGCTGTAAGTACAAACCCAGGTTCTATTTTGGAACTATGGGTTGGATACAAACGAAGATCTTCGATAAAAGTAGTGCCTTTTACATGTAGGTCAAATTGCGGGCTATCAATCCCTATCCCAACCTTACTAAGGGTATATAAATCTTTGTTTAAATTTATTTGCCACAGGCTACCACCTACGCTCGGAGCAAGTTCATCCCAGTATGCATCACCATTTTCATTAAGTGCTGTAAGTACAAACCCCGGTCTTATTTCACCTTTGTCAAATAAAGTAAATTGGCGAGTGGTTGTGCGTCCATTAATGAATGCATCATTTTCTATACATTCTACACACCCTTCCTTAGGTATTGTTTGTGATACTGCTGTTGTAAAGGATATTAGCATTGAAAAAAATGTGATGATAAAAAACTGTTTCATAATTCAATATGTATTAATTATTAATTTGTTTTAATGAATTTCCCTGAAATAACCTGACCAGTGCCTAATGTTATATGATAAATATATATGCCGGTTGATAATGGTTGTACATTTATTTCCAATACATTACCAGTACCATATACTCGTCTTCGGGTCATTTCTTTGCCTGACATGTTTAATACTCGCAAATCAAGGTAAGTAGCTTCTGTATTAAATAGTTTAATAAACAGGTTACTGCTTACCGGGTTGGGCCATGAAGTTGAATAAATATTATTTATATTTACTTCCTTTATTGTTGTAACAATGTCGAATTCCTCCCGTAGTACTTTTCTTATATATACATCCGATTCAGTAGTATTATCTGGGGTACGGCGGTTGCCATAAAGCAGGCACCCATCGTCGGAAGTGGCAATTATACCCCAAACATCATAATTTGCATCCCATCCATACTCTTTATATCCTAACAGGTTAAGCCCTGTGTCGATTACATAAAGTTCGATGGCATTGGGATGGGTTGGATAAAATTCAATGGAGCATATAAAACCACCTATATACACAGTGCAATCGTTGGCATATGCCATGCTGTGGCGCAATGCAGGGTAGTCGATGGTATCAATCTTGTCGAGTACAAGACTGTTATGATACCTTAATGCAGTATCTAAATTATATACAATAATTCTGTTTTCGTGATCCACAATACTATGAGCAGAGTACATATATGTTGTATCGTTTATCCAATGATCAGAGCTACCTATATTAGTGATACCCGTACTAATGTAAAAATGTTTTATGTCAATAATGTTAAAAACCGAATCGAAACGTATGGGACCATAATTGTTATTAGCAAAACCAATTAGCCCTACAATGCCCATATAATCGTTTGTATTAGGAATACTTGAAAGATCTGATATCATTTGCCCGAATTGAAAGTGATGTGTGCGTGTAAGTAATGTGTCGCCTTCCTGATTTAGTTTGATTAATAGCATATCAGTAAATTGTTCATAATTTTTACCACCGGCAAGAACAATATTGTTTTCGTTATCAATTAGTGAATAATTAACTGCCACACCGGAATACATACTTCCCTCGACTAAATTATACGATTTTTCGTAAATTATATTAAGATTGGTATCCATTTTGCATACCCAAAGGTTCTCACGATTAACCCCATTTAAATTACCATACGCACCACTTAGTAAATATGTGGAATCCTGCAATAGGTTTATTGTTTGAAAAAACCCGTTGGTATCTTCTCTTATTATCCTTTTTGATACGTATGAGCCATTGGGTTTAACCTTAATAATCAACGGATCGTAATCACGAGTGCTCCTATTCCCAATTCTACCTACTAAAATTACATTGCCATTATAATCTTCAATTGAATTTACAAGCAGTTCATCTTCATCAGTACCATAAGTAAACTCAAAGGAATGCTGTGCATTAACAGTTAGGATAGTGAAGCATAAAAGCAGCAGTATGATCTTTTTCATAAGTATGGTTTGTAATGGTATTGAAAAGTTAGAATACTAACTGTGAAAGATTACCTAATTAATCTTCAGGTTTTCATTAATTTACTATGTAAACTAATCATCGAGATGTTCCCTGTCAATTACCCAACCCGGATCAACAAGGTGCATTGTACCAAAATGAAGTATATTATGATGCCTTATGCGTGGATCTCCTGAATTATTCCAATCCTGTTTTCCCTCCAACTCACAGCTCATAAATGTTTTGTTGAGTTGAGATTCGAGTATGTCGTAAATTATAGTTTCTTCACCATGGTAGTGGAAATTCATTTCATCCGGATCAAGACATTTGTCATCAGGTATAAAGTTTCCATCAGGGCGCACAATGTAAAATATCAGGTTTTCATTGTTACTGTTTTGATGTTCAAAGCCCTCTCTTATAATTATATCAACATCAGAATATATATAATAACATCCCGGACACGGAAGGTAAATAGGTTTGTTTGCCATAATTGCTTCTGATATTTTTTGGGCAGCATCGGTTCCGTCGTTATTAAAGTCACAATCACCAGCCAAATCACCAAAGTACCAACTAGTATCACTAAATGGGTCGTAATTAACACTTAAAGTGCCTTTTTCACCAAAAACAGGTACTAAACTAACTACTGCCTCCGTAGTATTTATGCTTACTATTTTCAAATCTACCAATATAAGCTCTTTGTTGTTTAAACTACTTTGGTTGTACATGGTTATTAAACCAGCAATTAATTGATTTTTAACTGTTGCCAGTTCATCCATTTCAACTAATTCATCTAAATTAATGGTAATGTTAAGCGAATCAGTTTTGGTTTCTGTTTTGGTATACTTTTCATCGGTATATGCAAACTTTGCATTTAACCATGCCTCTAAATACCAAATAGCCGAGTCAACTTGAATTTGCTCACCCGATTTGTAGTTTGGATTATCTGCATAATTCTTCATGCTATTATCAAACCAGATCATTTTTTTGCTAAACAAAATATCTTCAGTATTCATATCTTGCTCTGCCTCGTTTTGGGTAGCTTGCTCTACATTATCTTTGTTACAATTGTTCATTATTACAACTACTAATGAAGTAACAATTACTAACATCATTGTTTTTAGGAAATTCTTCTTCTTTTTCATTTTTATAAAATTATTTATTTAAAAATTTATATATCTATACAGTCTCTGGTTTGCTGCAACAAACAGTTTATTTGATTATAATTCCAATAGTCCTCAATGGTTTTATAACAATCAGTTAATCAAAATACTTATGACACATCTGTTATATTTTAAAATTGTATCATCAGTACTTTGCGTCTTGTTGTCGTCCCTGTCTGACTGCGCAGCCAGGCAGGTGCTAAGCTAAGTAGGTTTACGTGAAAAAACTACCTGCCTCTGGCATGAAAAACTTACAGAAGTGTTGAATATTTTGCTTATCTTGTATGACACTCATTAGAACAATAATAGCAACCATCTACCTGATTGTAATATTCCTTTGCTTTAGTAATGGCTTGCTTGCAATCTAAATAGGTTCCCAAATAAAGTCTATTCTCTAATTTTGGTAAATAGCTGCAGTACTCATCATGTACCTCATGGTCTCCGCTTGCTTGAGCAACTTTATTAACATAATACTTTTTCATAACTTATTTTTGAATTAATTATGTTCAAATGTATAACTTAGTTAAAGGCATGTCAATATAGTAAAATAGTAGGTTTTGTTCTAAACTATAGACTAGTATTTTAGTACTCCCATTTTTGTTTTAATCTTGGTATCAGGTATTTAACAATTTCATTGTTGCAATTATTTTCACCTTGTTTTGATATCTTTTTTCTGATAAATATCATATTGGCTATGCAATCAATAATTATCTAAGTACCTAATTTGAAATGTAAATTGTGTGTATGTCATAACTCACCTCTTAAAATTATAAACCATTGCATTATTGATAATGTTGAAACCTTAAAACTACTTACCTTGCTATAAAATAGTCATATATGTCTTAATTAGAATAAATTCCTAAACTATAGATAAGTAATAAAACTAATAGTACCCTCCTTTGACATGTAACATCTAGTTTGCTTTATTTATAGCATAAATTAAACCACCACAATATGTTACACTATTTTATAATTCATAAGCATGATAATTCCAATGAAAATATTGTTCACAAAGAACAATGTAAAGCTCTACCTCACTTATCAGAGTTAAATTATCTAGGAATGTTCAGTACACCCACAGATGCCATGAACGAAGCAAAGGAAAGATTTGTGGATATTAATGCATGTAAATTTTGTTTGCCTCACTATTATAGCAGAAACAGTAAATAACATTTTGTTTTACAACTGTATTTTATTCATTATAACCTGTTTATAATTAGAAATAGTATATAACCAATATTCGTATTTAGTTTTGCTGATAGTACTATTTGCTTCATTATTCTATTTTTTTTATAGATACCTAAAAGCCCAATATTTTTTTTATATTTGCACCGTCTCATTACCAGTGGCAATTGTTTTGCCAGATTGCCGAGTTGCGCCAGGGCACAACATACCACTGGTATGAGACGGCGGTAGTCTGGCTTTTTCTGCAGAAAAAAAAACAATGAAAACATTCCCACGCATTTTTAGAAGTAAAATCCAAATTGACACAATTAAACCTGGAACTTTTTGGATATTAGATGATGAGTATGTTATGCCTATAAGTGTAAGTAGTAACTTATTGGTTTATTATGAAACTCATGAACATTGGTTTGATGAAATAATAATACCGAGTGAATAAAAATAACAAGTAACTTTGTTAACAGTGTCTTTATAAGCGATAATGTCTCCTTGTATTATCAATAATTCTCTCAATATATCCTCCCAAAAAAGATTAATTCCCACTTTAAATCAGATATGCTTTCTTAAAGTTATCTTATAATTGTACAATAGTTCGTTAAGGTTTTGTATCTATCTTGTATTCAACAACTTACAAAATATTATTATTATTTTTGTAATCTTTTAATAGTCAAGCCTTTGCGGCTTGGCAACTTTGCGTGAAATGAAAACTTAACGAAGTGTTAATTGTAGTTACGTAAAAATAAATCAATATTAAATCTACACAATTAATCCTTCTTTACGGGCAATTTCAACTACCCTAATTAGTTTGGTCTCGTTAAATTTTTTAAAAAGATTGTGGCAGTGGAAATTAACAGCTCTTTTATTAGATTTTAATTTCTGTGCAACTTCCTCTCTTGAATCCCCTTTTGCCAGATATCCTAGTATAAGATGCTCTCGTTTTGTTAGTTTTGATTTTCTTGTTCCTTTGCCCATTAATAGTTCGTCAAAATTAGGTACTTCATTACCTAATATTCGGCTTCCTGCTAACACTGTATGTATTGTATCTACAAGTTCCTCTTTGCCACAATGCTTTATAAGTATTGCATCTGCTTTGTTTAACCATGCGCTATGTAACAATACAGGATTCAGTTCACCTGTTAATACAATTACTTTAATATCGGGATACTCATTTTTTATAAACAAACATAATTCTACTCCACTAATTTCAGGCATAATTAGATCAACCAATACAATTTTTACTTTAGTTCGTTTTAGTTTGGTCAAGGCATCTTTTGCGTTATATGCCCATCCGGCTACTTTAATTTTATCTTCTCGATCGCTGAATAGTGTTTTTATTCCCTCAATAAATACGGGGTGGTCGTCTACTACAAGAATATTAATCATTGCCTATTAATTTACTTAATAATTTTCCGTTATAATTAACCATAAAAATACAGGTAATCTTTTACTATTGCAAAGTAGTAAAACAGTAGTATTTAATCTATTATAAACTCTAGTTTATATTTTGTGCATTTGTTAAAGCTGCAATTATAAAAATCATTTAATCTATTAATATCCTAATTATTTAATATAATGATTCATTTTAGATTCTTTAATAACTTCATGTATCCTATCTGTTTTAAACTTTTTGAAAATGTTTGTACAATGAAAGTCTATGGCATATTTACTAATAAATAATATATCTGCTGCTTCTTGTCTTGTTATCCCTTTTGCTAATTCATTAAGTACTTCTGTTTCTCTACGGGTAAGTTTTGGTTTGTGTCCAATATCAGTTTCACATACACCAAGTATTTCGGGTATACTACTACCAAACGATCTTTGTCCTTTTAGTACAAGCTTTATTGTCCTCACTATTTCTTCTGTTGGACAAGATTTATAAAGAATTGCTGAAGCTTTTTCAAGCCAAATAGGCAATAATATTTCGGGATTCAGTTCGCCTGTAAATGCTATCACTTTTGTTTGTGGGTACAACTTTTTTATTCGCTTGCAACATTCAGTACCATCCATGTCTGGCATTATAATATCTAGTAGTACAATATCAACATTATATTCCAGTTTTCCCAGTTTCTCCAATGTTTCCTCACCAGAGGTAGCAGTGCCAATAATAACCATGTTATTATCAAACTCCTCAATCGCATCTTTTACACCCTTAAATAAGTACTGATTGTCATCAGTCAGAAATAAACTAATCATGTTTTGGTATCTCTATATAAACAACTGTATCATTTTCACCTGCATCAATATCATATATTCCTTGCAAATACTCAACTCTGGTTCTTATATTTTTCATTCCACTTCCACTTCCTATTCTATTAATATCAAAACCACCTCCATCATCTTCCACCGACAAATTTAATCTATTATCATGTTCAATTAACTGCACCATAATATTATTTCCTTTTGAATGCACAGTTGCATTATTTATAAGTTCAAAAATCAAATAATATAAGTTTGTTTCTAGCTTATCATTTAACCTACCCGTTACATTTGTGTCAAATTCAACTTCAAATTTATCTGATTTATTAATTGATTTAATAAGACCATGTATGGCATATATTAACCCCAGGTCTTCAATTTGTGCTGGAAGCATTCTATGCGATAAGTCGCGAATATTATTTTTTATATCATCTAATGATGAGGTCAAATCATCATAGCTATTAGTATCATGATAATTTTTGTCAATCAAAAACCTCAACGATCCCATTTTAGCACCCAATCCATCATGAAGATCCATTGCCAAGCGTTTTCTCTCACTATCTTGTCCCTTTATAAGTGCATCTGCAACTTCTAGTTCTTTACCTTTTTCACTTGCATCAAGCTTCATCCTGCTAATCATAAACCGTTGCCTAAACCAAACCACCAGTGCCACTGTAGCTATTATTATTGCCACAGCACCAAGCAACATTAACAGCAGGCGGGTTATTCTATTTTCCTGTTCCAGTATGGCTTTCTCCTTCTGTTCTGTTTCAAATACTGCAGCAATATAAAGCGACCTTTGAGCTTGTTGCTCCTTGCGAAATTGCTCTCGTTTTACAATTGAAGAATCCTGATATAGAAGTGCATTTTTATAATCTCCAATTGCATTAAAACAATCACTATATGAATCATAAATAGAAGCCTGTAAGTCTGCACTATTCATTTCTTTGGCAATTTGTAAGGATTCTGATAATACATTTTGCGCACTGTCAAAATTACTTTCAGCCATTAGCAGATATGAGTAATTGTTATAAAAGTTAGCCATATGCTTGCTAAAACCGTTCGTTCTTGCAATTCTTATTGCTTCATTATATTGTTCATTACTTTTCGAGTACTTCCCCAATGCCTCGTTTAATAATGCTTTGCTATTTAGTACTATAGCTTTTTCATATTTTAGATTCGGGTTTAATTCAAGTATCTCATCAGTTAATTCAAGATATTTATTAATAGAATCAGCATTATTATAAATTACTGACTTAATCAGATATGCAGGTACAACAACTTTGAAATAATTCCCTTCCAGTGCCAATTTCAAGCTAAGATCAATATACCTTCTGCATTCATCAACCTCCCCAATATTATAATATACCATTGCAATATAATAGTAAAGGTCTGTTTTAATTTTAACTGATAAATTTCCATTTTCATCCTTTAAAGCTTCAAAAAATAAATCTAATGCTTCAGCAGCAAATCCCATAGCTGCATATACATTACCAATATTTAATAATATATCTGCATCACGGTGCATTATATTATTTTTATCTGAAATTTCTTTAATTGTATCGCACAACTCCAATGCTTCAAGCAACTCACCTGACCTAATTTTTGATTCGATTATAACAATTAAAGCATCTAGCTTTTCATCATCATTACTATTAGCTTGTGACTCCAGATATGCTTTTTGAGCATAGAAAATAAGTGAATCATTATTTCTATTTTTAAAGCCCACAGCTTTCTTAAGTATATTATTGAAGTCATCAATATTACTTGAGTACGATAATACATTTATGTACAACAATAAAATACTGAAAACTACTAGCTTTTGCAGGGCACTGGTTATGTTCATAATTGTAATATCACAACCTTAAGTAATTTTACAAAGATAGCAATTACAACATACTAACTACATTTCGAGCATTATTCAAACCAAACACTCATTTTACAGTTATCTGATGCATCAATCGCCTTGACACCCCATTTATAATCAGCATCTAATTCCATTTCAAAAACAATTCCCTCATTTACCAAGTATGGTCCGTAGATTATCGTATTGTCTAATGAATATATACGTATACTAACCCAAGCGCCTTTTGAAACATCCTTATCTATTGCCTCAACTAATACTTTCCTCTTTTCCCGTGTTTTTGGGTTCTTAAAAGGCTCAATACTCATAGTCATATTACTTACTGAAGCTTCCTCAAAAGTGGTTGGATCGGCAATTACTGGAACATCATAAGAAGGAATGGAATACTGTGCTGATACTTTACTGGTTAATGCTGTTGCTACAACAACTGTTAACAATACTAGAATAAATTTTTTCATGTCTTTTTCTTATTAAAGATCACCATGAAAAAGGAGCAAGTCAAAGCAGCATAACAGCAGATATTTCCCTATACTTAAGTACAGGATTAATAAATATACAAACCACTAAAAACCACAACAACAGCTACATATATCATGTAGCTGTTGCAGTTCTTGTCTTCTTACTTATTCTGGAATTTGGGTTCGGGAAGGAACAAACGTGAGTATTATCACAATTTGTTTATGGAATGGGGTGGGAGTAGAGATGTGATTATTGAGGGTAAATCCTGCTATTAATGCGTTGTCTTAATTTACTCTAAAACTTCAGGTAGTATGTTTATATACAATGGTAACTCTTGAATATCTACTCCAGTACCTTTCTCAATCATTATCTCTACAATAGTTTTTCCATCAATGAGAGCAATGGGAACTGCACCCTTTTTTGTGGCAGATGAGACTGCTTCTTTTGAGAAAGTGGAAGTTGTGTAAGCCCCCGACCAACCCATATTGCCCATAACACTTCCTACATCTATTTTTGTCAAAAAAACGATGATGAAAAAAAGAGACGAAATGTTTGGGCATATTAAGGACTGGAAGAATAGCAATTTTAGTCAACTAGATTTTTGTAATAAGAATAAAATTTCCTTGGGAACCTTTGGTTACTGGCGAACACAATATCTAAAAAAGGAAAATCCTGATAACAGCATTAAAGTATTCAAACCAATTAAATTAGTTGCCAAGAAAGAAAATAATTACAAAATCACCTACCCCAATGGAGTTTGTATAAGCCTATCTTGTAAGGTTGATAAAAACGAATTGGCAAAACTCATTAAATGTTTGGATTAAATTCACATCATCGCTTTTTTTTGTACCCGGAGCCTTGTGATATGAGAAAAGGATTTGATGGTTTGAGTGGTATCGTTTCCATATCTATGCAAAAGGATATTCTATCGGGCGATGTTTTTATTTTCATCAACCGAACTCGTAATCGAATGAAATTACTACAATGGCAACAAGGAGGCTTTGTTCTTTATTACAAACGACTTGAACAAGGAACTTTTGAGTATTTTGAAGGCGAAAACAAAGAGATTTTATGGACAGATTTAGTTATGCTGATTGAGGGAATAAATATTGAGAAAAGCAAGAAAAGGAAGCGTTACTTATCAAAAAAGAATGTTAATTAATTCTCTGTAAGCATAGGCATTACAAAGGTTTTATGTCCGTATATTTGCCCCATGAAACAGGACTTGGAAAATCTTAGTAAAGAACAGTTGATTGAGTTATTTTTAGCTCAAAAACAACAACTTATTTCCAAAGAAAAGCAACTTGTTTATAGCGAAACAAAACTTGCTTCACAAGAAAAGCAAATAGTAGCCAAGGAAAAGCAAATAGTTTCACAAGAAAAAATAGTTTCTGAAAAAGAAGAAGAAGTAATCCGTTTGAAGGTTTTGGTAGCTATGCTTAGGCGGATGAAGTTTGGGACACAAAGTGAACGTTTTATAAAAGAAATAATCGACCCCAATCAACTCCATCTATCTTTTGAGGATCTGGCTCAAAAATCAGAACAAGACCCAGATGGAGATAAGCCTGTAAAGGAATTAATTACCTACCAAAGAACCAAAAAGAAGCACAATGGGCGCAATAAATTACCAGAAGACCTTCCTGTTAAGGAAATTATAATTGAACCAGAAGAATCAACCGAAGGCTTATCAAAAATTGGTGAAGAAAGAACAGAAATTCTAGAATATACTCCAGGCAATTTTTTTAAAATAGTAATTATCAGACCCAAATATGCCAAAGAAGATAATAGCGGAATCATAATTGCTGGTATGCCTTCACGTCCCATTGAAAAATGTTTGGCAGGCAACTTTTTATTAACATCAATATTAATCAATAAATATGTTGATCATTTACCTCTTTATCGCCAACAGCAGATATTTAAACGAAGAGGTATTCAAATAGCACCCTCAACCATTGACAGTTGGGTGGCCAAATTAGGTTTTTTACTTGAACCTCTTTACAATGCAATGACCGAATCAGTCAAGCACTCATCATACATACAAGCCGATGAAACGCCCACAAGGGTGCTCGACAAAGATAAAAAAGGCAAGACACATCGTGGATATTATTGGGTGTACCATTCACCGCTTAAACGGATGGTGATTTTTGATTACCAAAAAAGCAGAAACAAAGATGCACCACGCAAAATACTGGAAAATTACAAAGGATATCTCCAAAGTGATGGATATTCGGTTTATAATCATTATGTAACTAACGAATCGGTGGTGCATCTGGCTTGCTGGGCGCATGCACGACGGTATTTTGAACAATCACTGGATCATGACAAAGTCAGGGCTGAACATGTTTTGCTAGAGATTCAAAAATTATATGCCATAGAACGGGAACTCAAGGATACAACCAGTGAAAAGCGAAAAGAACAACGCTTAGAGAAATCCTTACCCATAATCAATGAATTGGGAAAATGGCTATTTAGAGAATCAAACAATGTACTTCCCAAAAGCTCTATTGGCAAAGCAATAAACTACACAAAAAACCTGTGGGACAGTTTGCAGTCATACCTTTATGATGGAGATTTGCATATTGACAATAACCTGGTAGAAAATAGCATCAGACCAAATGCCCTGGGCCGAAAGAACTACCTCTTTGCAGGATCACATGAAGGAGCACAGAGAACAGCAATGTTTTATAGTTTTCTAGGAACATGTAAACTCAACGGAATAAATCCCGAAAAATGGTTAGTAAAAGTTCTAAGCCAAATAGCAGATCATAAAGTCAACAAACTTTACGAACTATTACCACAGAATCTAAACCTAGACTAGATATACTTAAAATATTTTTTGGCTATTGATGGACTTGTAGTTGCTTGGGTGGTTACGAAGTTGTGATAAAAATGCCTTGTATATCCCCACGGAATCTTGATATTTCAGGTCTTCCTACAGATGTGTTTTTCCAACGCTTACATTCAAAAGCTACGTTTAAATGAGCAATCCCTAATTTTAGTTTTCCATGACCATCAATTCCCCCATCTCTTCTTGCTCTAGTAATAGTCAGGTTTTTGAACCCGTAAGCTTTGAGCAGATTTTTAGAGAATGTCTCAAATTCAATTGGGTCAATTTCTTTTAATTCCTTTAATAAAGATTTTTTGAATTCCTTTACATATTGGTATGAGAAGTTTTTAAGTCAATTAAGGACAACACTTCTCTATTTTCAATGAGTATTAACTTTTTACCATCAATAGGCTCATCTTTTAATCAATATCTTCCATCAGGTATTATCAATGGAATTAATATTGTTAATATTTTTTTTGTACTCCGTTCTTTCTTATTTAAAACACGATTCATATTTCTACTCATTTATATATTTAATAGAACTTTTCCTATTGTACCTATATATAACCAAGAAAACAGAAAACATAATAATTAATAAGGTTGATAAAGTTGCCAAAAAGAAAAACATAATATTAATATCAGTATGGTACTCAAACTGATTTAACCATTCATTTACAAAGTACCATATTAATGGATAAGTAATAATATTTGATATAATTAATACAATGAAGAATTCTTTAGTAAGTAGTGCTACAATATTTAATATTGTAGCACCATGTATAATCCGTATTTTGATTTCCTTGCTACGCTTTTGAACTGTAAATGTTAGTAGACCAAAGATTCCTACTACACCTAAAATAACTGCAATTAATGTAAAAATAGAAAATATTCTTTTTAACCTGTTTTCATGCTTATAAGTATCATTAATAATACTGGTGTAATTATCGATATCAAAATTTGATGACGGTAATATTTCAGCCTGTTTATTCTTAACAAACTTAATTATGTCTGCACGTTTTCCTACAAACCTTATTAGAACAAAAATTGATACTTTACTTCTAGGATAAATAAGCAATGGCTCAATTTTATGATACATAGAGTGCATCTGAAAATTACTAACTATACCGATTACTTCTCTCCACGCTACAGTTTTTCCTATTGGGTCATTAATTTGAAGAAATTTAACGGCAGCCTCATTAAGCATAATACACTTGTCTATATCATAATTTCCTGCTAAATCAAATTCTCTTCCATTTGCGATGTTAATATTTAATGTTTTAAAAAAGTTATCACCAACTGTAAGACTTTCTATTTTGATCTTTTTTGTATAATCTCCATTATTAAATACTATTGAATTCGTGAAAGGTCCAACTAATGGTATGTTGAATGATTCTGTTATATTTATAATTTGAGGATTATTCCTAAGTGTATTAATAAATGTAGTGCTGTTAGTAGATAACTCTCTTGGCAACTTAAGTACTATTAAGTTTTCTATTTCAAACCCAAGTACACTACTTTTTTTAAGATATTGCCATTGGCTAACTAACAATGATGAGATTACGATCAACCCACTAAAAATACCAATTTGTACTAAAACAAGCAACTTATTAAACTTAAAAAAGGGGAGTTCATTTAGAGTAGCAGTATATTTTGTTTTAACAGCTCCTCTATTAAATATATAAATACTAACTATTAATATTGTGATAATTCCAATTGATGCTAGGATAGCTAAAAGAACCGAAATAAACTGGTAATGTGTTTCGTTTAAAACTAAAATCTGCTTTTGAAAAATATTAGTTGCAAATGGTAACAAATAATTTGATAATATAATTGATAATATGAAAGATATGATAATTAATAAAACTATTTCGGCTGAAATCAATAATAAAATATCAATTCTACTTGCACCATTTATCATTCTTATAGAATACTCTTTTTTTCTGTACTGATGAAGTAATGAAGAAATTATAATAAAATTAGAGATTGCAATTACTAGAATAATTATGCTTATTATACTAAACAGTTTAACATTTGACGAACTTCCAATTGGTTGGAAATTGTTTCTAATATCACCTGAACCAAAATACAAATTATTTAAACACTGTAAGCTAATTTGATAATCTGATTGATCAGTAGTATTATTTATTATTTGATTAATTTTTTTCTCAATACTTGTTTTATTACTTCTGTCATTTAATTTAATATATGTAGTGAAAAAAAATTTATCTAGGGACTTAATTAAGGATAACTCATTATAATCTAAATTTATTAAATCAAATTTTATTTGGAAATTACCAATTATATCAGCATTGAAAGTTGAGTTCTTAGGTATATTCTCAAAAATAGCTACGACTGTAGCATGTATATCTTTTCCTCCTTGACTTATAACTAGTACTCTCCCTATGGTATTATTAGTATTGAAATATTTCTGTGATGTTCTTTGTGAAATTGCAATATTGTATTTCAAATTAAAGTTAGAATAATTACCATACAATACCTTAATATTTAACAGATTAAAGATTTCATTATCAGCACAGTAAAACCGATGTTCTGGGATAAGACTTTTACCTTTTCTAATACATACATCTGCTATTCTTGAGTATCTAAAAGCAATATCAACTTCAGGTACATTATTTACAATAACTGATTTAAGAGGGAATGGGGTAAGGGCATTTGCTACTTCCCCCATTTTACTATTCGATAATACTCTGTAAATAGTGTTCCTATCGTCAATATGATTATCATAACTTAATTCGTTAAGTATGTAAGCAAGTATTAATATTAGAAACGATAAAGACATTGTTAAACCTAATAGCCTAAACACAAATGCCATTTTGTTTCTATTCCATATTTTTAGTGTAAACTTGAAAAACATATATTGAGTATAATTAAAATAACTCTGTAACTGTGCACATATTGTACTTATTAGCTTCTATTTCATAGTTTGAAATGGATGGACATAAAATATTGTAGATACAACTTCTACAAGGATTAACATATTCACGAGTTAAAAACCATAGATTCTTAGACTTAAGCTCTTTTTGAACCATTTCTGCAAGATTTTTTTTACCAAATTCACCCAGAGCAAGCCGATTAAGATTCGTATATAGTTTTCTGTTATTTAAAACTGTTACCTTTCCAAAATTAAGAGTGTTTATTTCCATTTTCTGGAATATTTCCACTTGGCTCGGCTTTGAATTATGCAAATTTGTCTTATTGGTAAAAACATTTTTTCTGAAAAATATGATATTCTTACCTGACCAATAAGGAAGAACTTTGCTAGCAATGTCAGGATATTTTGCTTCAACCTTATCAATTATTTCCAAGTCATTTTCATTACTTACAATAACCTGAAATAGTAGATTATCGGAGTTTATTATTCCCTTTAATAATATTTCTTTTTCTTCAAGTAATGATTTTGAGTCAATGATAATAATTACTTTAGAATTGTTGCTTAATGAGTTTATAAATTTAGTTGCTTTTTGCAATTTGCTAATATGCAAATAATACTTCTTAATTTGCGGTAATTCATTCAGTTTATCAACTAATTGTGTAAGGTTACTATAATAAAGAATTTCTCCGCCACAAATATTAATAGTTTTGAGAGAGCCATTTATTAAATACTCTAATTCACTTAGTATTAATTTATATGATAACTCATCATTAGATTTGTCACTAATCAAACAGGGGAATTGCTTATACGCATTATTATATAGGCTTAAGGTAGTGTTTAAATTGGAATTTAAATAAAAAGTAATTTCATTAATGAATGCTTTAGCTCCATGACCTAATAAAACTTTGTCATGTTTCATGATATTCTTATCCTTTTGAATACTTAGTATTGGACTGAATATAAATGGTTTAGTTTTTACAGATGATGAATCAATAATATCACCAAAAAAATTTGATTTTACTTTCGTAACAAACTTTTTAATTTCTTTCTTTTTTATTTGTACTGCACTTACTTTTATAACATAATTATTCTGCTTTAGACTTTTTATAAGACTAAAAACTCGCTGGTTATCTGATTCATAGAGCAGCTTGGCTCCATTTATAGTGTTGTACAGCAACACGCTTTTTTGAAACATATTAATAATTATATACGGTTCAAGGTATAACCAAAAATGCTTAGGTATCATACTTTTTTATATTACTCGTGATTTTTGCACCACTTTTGTGTAAACATCACTGTTCTTTTCAAATATTGAAAGATGTTTTTTGAAATAAGAATTAGCAGTGCTGTAATTGGTAAAAAGTGAGCAATATTTTGAATTAGTTTCGGGATTAGTTTGAAATAAACATTGGTCACAGCTGTTAAACATATAGCAATTACTGCAAAGGTCTTTTATAGTTGAATAGTAACCGTTTAATTTTTCAGAAATTTCATTAGTATTTAAGTGTACTTTATTGTTCTCTACCCTACCAAGCTCCTGTAATTGTCCTATTCTTTCACAAGGTAATATTTTACCATCCGAGGTTAAAAATAATTTTCTTTCAAAGGGAATACAGGTTCCAGTAGGAAGTCGCTTTTGTAACCTGCCTTGGTTTAATAAATGAAAATAACTACTGTATATGTAGTTTGAATGGGTAGTGATAAACCTAAACATGGAATATATTTCAGGGTTCTTTATTGTGATATTATCTTGGTCACACTTATTATTTTTGAGAGCTTCATAAGAAGCTAATATGTTTTTATACTTTGTAAAAAACTCTCCTTTCATAGATTCTTTTAAACCATTTGTACTTAACTCTATTATTGATGGAAATTTTTTCAATACAGTATTACCAAAGTTTTCTATCTCTTCATATGAATTTTTGTTATGCAAAACAGAAATAAAACTAACATTATTTGCGTAATATTTGGGGTATTCGTCTCTCAATATTTTAATGTTTTTTATCAAAATATCGTAAGATTCTTTCCCATTTTGAAGGACTCTATGAGCATTATTAATTTTGTCACCATCAATACTTATTGATATTTTGATATCATTATCAATCAATAACTTTAAGTTTTTATGAATTAAAATACCATTAGTAGTAAGCCTAAAGTTGAAATTTATATTTGTCTTGGTTTCAATTAGCTTCGCCTTATTAATTACCTTTTCAATATTTTTTGCTTCTATTAATGGCTCTCCTCCATAAAAACTAATAGTAACCCAATTGTTAAATGAAAGATTATAGGTTGATGATTTCCAAATCACTGTGAAATAATCAAGAAGAGCAAAAATATCACTGACCTTCAATGTG
>Ga0307988_1000438_pt1 | contig 29363 bp, 23 predicted proteins | sample EllFjometagen183_FD_203166 | JGI IMG/M metagenome (GOLD analysis project Ga0307988, IMG submission 203166) | Marine microbial communities from Ellis Fjord, Antarctic Ocean - #183 | ecosystem: Environmental > Aquatic > Marine > Unclassified | place: Southern Ocean | collected 2014-10-08 | reverse complement strand
ACCAATTGTGATCGCGATTGTTTAGCCTTCGCCCATCTTTTTTGCATATTTACACCTTATTTTCTTATTATATCAAGGTGATAGTATACATCTTATGATCGTAAAACGCTATTAAATCGACAGCCCCCGAGGCGGGGATCCAGTTTCGTGCCACCTCTCTAAATTCCCGCCTCCGCGGGAATAAACAGACAAAAATGGCTGAGTTTTGTACCTAATCAGAAACTTTATAACCGTATAGACTTGTGAGTATTTTCGTAGCAATGGTATTACAGTCGAGAGCAAGGAACCTGAAAAGAGAAGGCCTTTTAGATGACTTAATACCATCATCGGTAATGTGAAAAACTCGACCCAAAACAGCTATCATGGAGTGAGTAAAAAGCATCTGTCTCCTTATCTGATTGAGTTGAGCTTCTGCTGTAATCGAAGAGTTCGCCAGGAACAGATGGTTCCTACTCGAAAACCAATTTTACCCTTCATTTTGCCTAACTCTTTTCCTGGTATATATGTTGCAGATCACAATTAAACGTATTGTACCCAAATCTAAATAAAGACGATGAGCATGAAAAATAAGAGACCTGATAAAAGTGGTGTTTGGCTTGACTTTTCCAGACGTGACTATGCGGAGATGTATCGCTTGCAGAAAAGTCTTCGCAACAAAAGACAACAAGATGAGATCTCCGATGTGGTTATTCTACTGGAACACACTCCCTGCATTACTATTGGGAGTAGTGGTGGCTATCACAATCTGCTCGCAGACAAAGCCGTTTTAGAAAAAAACGGTATCACTGTGCATGATACATCCCGGGGCGGAGATATTACCTACCATGGCCCTGGACAGCTTGTATGCTACCCCATTTTATCACTGGAGGATGATGAGCGTGACCTTCATGCTTATGCACACAAAATGGAGGAGGTCATGATTCGGACCCTTAAAACATTTGGTATTACAGCAGGGCGTAAATCCAAATTTCCTGGCGTATGGGTCAAGAACGCTAAAATAGGTGCCATTGGAATTGCTGTTCGCAAATGGGTGACGATGCACGGGATTTCACTCAATGTCTGCCCCGACCTTAAGCACTTTTCATTCATCGTTCCCTGCGGTATTACGACCAACGCTGTGACCTCTATGACTGAAGTTCTTGAACGCCCCGTTGATATCAGTAGTGTCCGAATTGAAATGCGCAAACAATTTTCTGATATTTTTAATATTTCCATGTGTTCTGGCGAACTGGAACAGTTCAATCTGGAACCATATAGTGAGGAGAAGTTTTATGAGACGACCTGATTGGCTGGTGGTGCCAGCCCCCAACGCAAACGACATGGACCGCATACAGGAACTGCTGGATAAAGGCCAGCTTCATTCAGTGTGTGAAAGTGCTCAGTGCCCCAATATCGGCGAGTGTTTTAAAAGCAAGACATGTACTTTCATGATTTTAGGTGATATTTGCACCCGAAATTGCGCTTTCTGTGCGATAACCCATGGACGGCCTGGTCCCCCTGATCCTAACGAGCCGAATATGGTCGCCCTGACTACAAAGGAACTTGGCCTCAAACACGTGGTGGTGACCTCTGTTACCCGTGATGACCTCCCAGATGGTGGCGCTAGCCACTTTGCGGCAACAATACGTGCCATAAATCGCGAAACCCCTGGAACTACTATTGAAGTCCTCATCCCTGATTTTAAAGGCAAAGACGCTCCTCTTCACCAAGTCATCTCGGCCGCACCTGATGTCATCAACCATAACTTGGAGACCGTTCCTCTGCTCTATTCAACAGTACGACCGCAAGCTACCTACAAGCAGTCTTTAAAATTACTTGAGAAGGTGTTTCTGGCGTGTCCTGACAAACAGATCATTACAAAATCAGGTTTAATGCTCGGCCTGGGAGAACTCCAGGAAGACGTTATTGAGGTCATGAAAGATCTCGTTCAGGTGGGTTGCAGTATCTTGACGCTGGGGCAGTATTTATGTCCATCTCCCCAACACCACCCTGTGATTGAATACATCCATCCGGACACCTTTGCTCAACTGGCAGATATCGGGCATGAGCTTGGATTTAAAAAAGTTATTGCAGGACCTTTGGTACGAAGTTCGTATCACGCAGCAGAGAGTTTTGCGGCCATAGCACCTCGTATTTTATAGGAATTTTTTAATGAATGCTAAGGTTGGAGAAAGGGCGGCAAACTGTCTTCCTGGAAAAGGATCGCCTTTTCTAGGAGGACAGGAAAGTAAGAACGACGACACCCGAATAACCCTTATTGCCAACGCCGGGGTGCTGATTGAACACAAAGGCGTGGGAATCCTTGTAGACGGAATTCATCATGAGAAAGGGCATTCCTTTAGCCGGGTTTCGAGTAGCGACATAAAGCTTATGCGTCGAGGGGCAGATGTCTTTAAAAAGCTTGATTATCTACTCTTCACCCATGAGCATCCTGATCATTTTTCGCCACAATACGTGTCGGAATTATTACAGCACAGATCTGTCAAAGGGCTTTTTCTCCCAGACGAACGTAACGGATCGCCTGACCTTACACTCCTACTGGAACAGATACGAGAACGCGCTATTCCTTTTTGGACCGGGGGGCTGAAGCCAGGAGAGACCAAACGAGTCGTGCTCTCAGCCGACCTTATCGTTACGGTAATAGGCACACGCCATATGGGGCCGCAATTTCGCACTATCTGTAATGATTGCTTTTTACTGACGCTCTCTGGGCAGAATTTGCTCTTTACAGGGGATGCTGATCATGTCGCAGAGTATTTCACAAGTGCGCTGATGGAAGTTTGTCTGGACGCTGTCTTTGTGAACCCTATCTTTTATCACAATTCTAACGGCCAGGAAATTATCAACGAAATATTTCATCCCCGTCATGTTTTCATTTACCATATGCCGTTTGGCGAGGACGATACCATGCATTTTTCCTACATGGTAAAAAGTGATATTAAGAAGTACGCACGACCGGATATTCAAACCCATGTCCTGGATAGTACCAGGCAATCCTTCTCTCTTTCTGCACCGGAACGTTAGCCCATTCACTCTTTACCATTACCCTAGGCGACACTCCACTCTACGCTCCCTTCCTCACAAATATCGGTCCTGTCCATGGGACTGCCTGTTCCATATTTGAACAGGTTGTATCTGTTAGCTGTTCAAAATTAGAACAACCACAATACGTCGCATACGCCTCTATACTCTTTCATCGATTGCTGCGCCTATTTCCTAATATTGAGGACACTTTATTGTTCCTGATTACCAGTGAGACAGAGGCAACTGTAAAATGGAACTATAGGAGCTACCCCTGCGAGCGATTCCCCAGGTTTAGCAACACGTTCATTCGCTCGCAAGGGGGGGGGCCTACACCAATAGGCGACGAAGCTGAGCTTGAGTGGTCATCAAGTTACGGTTTATGAACAAAGGGTATTACCGGGCATGTAAATTGCTTTAGATATATGGAATAACCGTAGAATAGGTAGGTTATATCCGTGGTCAGCTAAAAAACACTTTGTTTAATAAAAAACTCACAAGGAGCGCGTATGAACTCGTCAGAAAAAGCAGGTCAGGCCCTTTCATTTTTAAATAAACATTCCCCTAAGCAATATGGTAAATACCTTGAATTCACAAAGGAACTTGCCGGCATGGAAGCACTACCACACAAGCAGCTGGAACTGATCATGGTTGCCTGCGCAGTAATGACTCAATGCGAAATGTGCATCGCCCTGCATGTGGAAGGGGCAGCATCCATGGGGGCCACTCAAGAGGAAATTATTCAAGCGGCGTTTATGGCAGTGGCTATGGGTGGTTCTCCAAAATTAATGTACATGTCCTATGTATATGATGCAGTAGAGGACTTATTTGCCTAAGTCAAAATCCTTATAAATGAAAAACAAAATGGGCGGTCCCAAAATCTGGGACCGCCCATTTTGTTATATGGCATATGAGATGAGGTTGATAATCAAATTGTCAGTTTGGACTGACGATGACTTTACTATTTGTTGCCTTATTATTGACTAATTCATCAAAATCATATCTTGTAGCCGGATTCTTCCGGTAATCAACAAATCCACCGTTACCTCCACTTCTCAAAACTTTGGTGCAGGCGAAAAATATCCATGATCCTGGTGCTATTCGCCCGCAAGGGCGGGACTCCTACTGAGCTATAGTTGTAATCAGCGCCCCACCCGGCGCGATGTGTTAAATTCCCGAACTAACAAAAGACAAATTAAATCAAATCAACATGTTATATTTTTGTTAGTTAGAAGGTATCTTTTTGTCCGTACCACTTCGCTGCTTTCATGCTGAACGCCTTCACGAATTATGCATGTCGGTTGGGATGTATCAATCAAAGAGTGTGTCGCCACTGACGTTGCCAAGACCTGGATGCACATCGAAACGAACTACCCCTACGGCTATGTCTTTGCCTACTGCTTCGGCAATAAGAGCAGTGCCACGATGCCCGAAACCACCGCACAGTTCAATTGCTTTCACACCTTCCTTTTGTACCAGTTCTTTACACGTGGCTACGGCCTGTGTATAATCCTTGACCCCAACAGTCACTAAATGTATTACAGGTGTCTCTATCCACTGCTTATGTTTAATCGGATCTGCGTCCGGTGCGACAAAGACAAACGCCGCTTTAAGTATATCTGCCATCATAACTCCTTCTTATAATTTAAATATTTTGCACGAAAAGTTTTTTTGCTTGAGCAAGAGCCATTACCTTTGAGACATCCACTACCAGAGGACCATTATCAGAAAAACGAATACAGACATGTCTTCCTTCTTTGACCTCAACCTCCCGCTCTCCATCGAGAGCAATAACGCGGGGAGATTCGTTGACACAAACAGTATCTCCAACTTGCATCCGGGTCTCTTTGGCAATACCGACAGGCTCCAGTAACCCGGGACCAATTGGTGCTATCAACACCTTTTCGTCTCCACCCAAGATAAGATGTAACCCTTGGTGATCTTCCGGGCTAATGGTATGGAGCTGTCCCCCGATAGCGGAAAGACCAATGCTATCGGGGCTACAACGGGTGAGAAAGACTTGAGAGATCTGATCCATACTCCAGATAGCCTTAGAACCGATAAAGGTGTCCCTGTGAACCGCAGCATCCACTAGAGCGATGTCAAGTAGTGAGCCTTCCTCATCTAGTATTTCAAGAGTAGGGGAGCGAAAACAGCCTTCTTCGAAACTGATTTTTCCAGAAGCAATCATACCTCCAGCCATCCCAGCTACCGTAGCCTCCATCATATAAGGAAAAACATTATTGGTGCCTGTGGAAATAGGTAAAATCGGTATCTTCACGTTCCCTTTGGCCGCGGCCCTGCTTGTGCCATCACCTCCCAAAACAAAGATACAACTGGCCCCAGCCTCAACCATCAACTGTGCAGCCTTGGTTGAATCATCCTGATTGTTTTCAGCATGCATTGGTGCTGACTCAATATCGAGAGATACAGTGACACCTTTGTAAGCTCGCTGAACAATAGCATAGTAATCGGGCATAAAAATTACCCGTTTCACTCCTGCCCAAGCAAGTCCCACCAAAAGGCGTCTAACAATACGTACTTTCTCTTGATTGTCAAAAACACTACCGTGCGCAACAAGGCGACGGATGTCCTTACCTGAAATAGGGTTCGCGATGATACCGACGGTTATCATAATGTCCTTTCTATTTTCATTATTGAAATTACGAACGCATTTTCTCGACTGCCGCAACAATGTCCTTAGCGCTCGGAATAAATGCTTCCTCTAATGGAGGTGAAAAAGGTACAGGGGTATAGGGTGCGCCGACACGCATAATAGGCCCATCCAAATAATCCATTGCTTCTTCAGCTACCTGAGCTGCAATCTCTGCTCCGACACCGGCTACCTTAACTGCCTCGTGAGCCACGACTAGATTGTGGGTCTTTTTAACGGAAGCAAGAATTGTATCCATATCCAGCGGCGTTATCGTGCGCGGATCGATTACTTCGGCGCTGATACCTTTTTCGGCTAGAGTCTCAGCAGCTTCAAGAGCACTGTAGACCATCTTGGAAAAGGCAACGATGGTAACATCAGTACCTTCTCGACAGATATTCGCCTGACCAAAAGGAATAGGACCAGCGTCTTCAGCTACCTCACCTTCTACGCCGTAAAGCAATTTGTGCTCAAGAAACATAACAGGATTGTCATCCCGAATGGCTGTAAGAAGTAAGCCGTAAGCATCAGCAGGGGTGGTAGGTAAAACCACTTTCAGCCCTGGAATGTGCATAAACCAGGCTTCAAGAGACTGTGAATGCTGGGCTGCCGCGCCAATTCCTGCTCCCTGAGGAGCCCTAATAACCATTGGAATAGTGGTCTTGCCACCAAACATATAGCGCATCTTAGCAGCCTGATTGAACAGCTGATCCATACAAACGCCGATAAAATCCACAAACATTAGTTCGCAAACTGGTCGTAACCCAGCGGCCGCAGCCCCTGTAGCCGCACCAATAATTGCGCTTTCAGTAATGGGAGTGTCACGCACCCGTTTTTCACCGAACTGATCAAAGAGCCCCTGTGTTACACCAAAACAACCGCCAAATTTACCGACATCCTCACCAAAAATGATTATATCAGAATCGCGTTCCATTTCTTCTCGCAAGGCGTCATTTATCGCCTGCATATAAGTTTTTTGTGCCATGTATTTCTCCAAATAATTAAGTATCACATAAATATCAGACTGGTATGCTTTCCCCGGCTATCTGATTAGGCATAGACATCATCATACATATCAGCAAGTTTCGGGAATGGGCTTTCATCCGCAAAAACAACAGCAGCTTGCAGTTCTGCATCTACTTTGGCCTGCAGTTTGTCCAATTCCTTTTTGCTGAGAATCTTCTGCTCAAGCAGTTTCGAAGAAAAACGTGGCAGTGGATCTTTTTTTACCCATTCTTCGAGTTCGCTGGCTTCACGGTAGGCACAGGGGTCACCCTCAAAATGGCCTCGCCAGCGGTACGTTTTACACTCAATAAGAGATGGACCATCTCCCTTACGCGCCCGTTCAACAGCTGCAGTGATCGCCTCATTGACGGCGACAACATCATTGCCATCAACGATTACACCAGGCATGTCATAGGCTGCAGCACGATCGGCGATATCGGTGATAGCCATGGATTTACTGGTATGACAGGATATGCCGTATCCATTATTTTCATTAACAAAGACAACCGGAAGCTGCCAGGCACTTGCCAAGTTCAACGCCTCTTGGGTGGTCCCCTGATTGGATGCGCCATCCCCGAAGAAACAGACTGCAACCCTGTCTTCGCCACGGTATTGAATAGCCAAGCCGGCTCCAGCAGCAATAGGAGCACCGCCACCAACGATACCATTTGCACCGAGGATACCAATATTAATGTCAGCTATATGCATGGAACCGCCCTTCCCTTTGCAGTATCCAGTACTCTTGCCAAAAATCTCGGCCATCATTAATTTAAGGTCTCCGCCTTTGGCGATCAAATGGCCATGCCCACGGTGTGTGCTTGTGATGTAATCATCGTCACGCAAAGCAGCACATGTTCCTGCAGCCACTGCCTCTTCACCTAAGTAAAGGTGAACAAACCCCGGAATTTTGCTGGCTGCAAAGAGTTCCTGCAGCTTGGTTTCAAACTGACGAATCCGGTACATGGTCGTATACATCTGGATCATCTTTTCCTTACTTTTTGTCATTACTTCCTCCTTGATTGCTTATGGTTTTGAATCGTTAATCAAAACTGTTGCTGTATCGGTGAGACAGAGCCTGTTTTACGTATCATAAAAATCATGGCCACAGATCTTGCGCACCATGTCTACTCCATCTCCACAAAAACGGTAATTGCTGCGTTAGCAACAATAATAGACGAACAGCCTTCACCAAAAGAATCGACGCAGAGCCCCTCGGCGAGCATTCCTCCTTTTTCCGTACGAAGACTGCATTTCCCAACGGGTAGTTCCACCAGAACTGTGGCGGCATCAACTTGTTCAGGAAAAGGACAGGCCACCAGAACTTCAACGACTACTCCTTCAAAGTTGCTACGACCTAAAATTTCCACTAGGCCACACAAACAACTGTGACGTATAGCATCCCGCACTGCCCGGCAGGCCGCCTTAGTGACATCCATGCCGTGAAGATCTGCGCCAGACCCCAACTCGACAATAAATCGTTTCTTTTCCATTTTTTCCGTCCTTCTATTAGGCAAGTATCATGGCCGGATCTTCTAAGCAATCCGCCAAACTACGCAAGAAGACCATGGCAGGAGCACCGTCAACGGCTCGATGATCAAAAGTAAGACTTAAGGTCATCATGGTACGACTAACAATCTGCCCATCAGCAGCCACCGCTGGACGCTCCACAGCCCGTCCCACACCGAGAATACCGACTTCAGGTGGATTTATAATGGGAGTAAAACCATCCACACCCAGCATACTTACATTGCTGATAGTAAAAGTCCCCCCCTGGAGCTCATCCATACTAAGTCCACCTTTTCGCGCTTTCCCGGCAACATCACGGATGGCCACAGCCAACTCTGTCAATGTCATTTTTTCGGCGTCTTTGACATGTGGAACAATCAAACCATCTTTTAAAGCTACTGCTATGCCGAGGTTAACCTGCTTATGCCGAGTAATACTTTCTTCTGTAAGCCAGGAATTCATATACGGGAATTTCAGAAGAGTGCGACTCACCGCCAAGGAAATGATATCGTTGTAAGAAACACGAGGGATATCTTCTTGTTTGGCGTACTTGGCCCGTACCCGGTCGCGGAAGGCGGTCATCTTGGTAACATCACACTCAACAAAGACTGTGAGCTGCGCCATATTGTGTAAACTGGCCATCATGTTGTCGGCGATAATTTTTCGCATGCCACTAAACGGGACGATCTCTGGCTTGGTTGATTGCTGGCTACTTCCCTGTTCGGGTTGAGGCTGCATGGCTCGCAAGAGATCTACCTTGAGGATTTTGCCTCCTTCGCCGCTTCCGGTGATTTCGGACAAATCAATCCCTGATTTTCGAGCGAGCTCTATAGCCTGCGGTGCAGCATTAAATGAATCATATGCATCTGGCTCTGGAGTGTAGGAGAGAACATCCTTTTCCGTTACCCTGCCGTTAGGGCCGGTACCTGTCACGTCGGCCAAATCTATATTTTGCTTTTTGGCAAGTCGTCGGGCAATTGGTGTTGCGAGAACAAATTCTCCAGTTTTGGCTGTTGAGGATGGGCCTCCTTCTGCTGCAGGTTTTTTCTTGGCCACTGCGGCATCGCTTACCTCTTTCACATCCGGCGTTTCACCCTCTGCGGCTACCACTCCCACTACTGTCTTTACTGCAACCGTATCACCTACTGGGACAATGATCTGAAAAAGCACGCCATCTGCAACTGCTTCCACTGTATTGGTGATTTTATCAGTTTCTACTTCAAAGATAGCCTCGCCTTTCTTAACGCTATCACCTTCACTTTTTAACCATTTGGATAGTTTTCCTTCCTTCATGGTTAAGCCCCATTTGGGCATAAGAATGTCTGTTGCCAAAGTATCTGCCTCCGTTGTCTGAGTCGGTCGAGTCCTAATCCCACTGGATCAGTTTCTCATTTTTTAAGTCTGGCTTATTCCTGCAAAAGTACATTTGCATCACATCACCACTCTTGCAAAAAACAAGCCAAACAAAGAATTCCAGTAGAAGCATCTTCTCCTTATCTGTTTTTAACCTTGTATCGCATTTCCATCTCGTTGCAATGGTGCCTCTGTAACAGGCCAATACAGTGCTCCTCATATCTACGACAACTCAAAAGGAGATCACTAGTCAAAGAGAAAAAAACAACTATGAACGAAAGGATTACTAAATAAAAAGCCGAGAACTGTTCGAAAATCGAACGGTCAGAAGATGAGTGTATAGAGAAGACAAACGTCTTGCCATTCTCCTGTATTGTCGATATAAAGAGCTAAGGAGATGAAAGAGAACCAGTGCTATTTCCTTGGCTATATATATTGTTTTACTGGTGTTTTTTGTTCAGCTTCTGAGAGGATCTTATGCACGAGCTTATTAGAAACAAAAACAAATACACAATTGTGACGCCTCATGAAACTGAAGTCGTTATAAAACCTCAGTTTTCGTCCGGCATAATACCTCTGGAATTAGAATCCGAACCTGACAAGGGAGTGTGGGGGCAATTTGTTAACAATAAGAAACCGAATCAAGACTATATAAAAGCGAGCGTCCACGAGTCGTGGGAACGCTGTCTTGAAATGGGTGTAGATCCGGGCCTGAAGAGATGCAGGGATTTTCATACGGAAAAATCTATAGATGCCGAACATCAATTCTTGCTCGATGTGGTAAAGAATACCACTGGTGAACTCTCTGCGTTTCTTAAAGAAAAGGACTTGTTATTCACAATTTGTGATCGGTATGGGTACCTGACTGGTACGATTGGTTCATATAAAGCTCTTCGCCAGGCGTATACTATTCACTTTGGGCCTGGGGCAAACTGGACAGAAAAGAGTGTGGGCACAAACGCCATCGGCACAGCTCTTGCCAGCGGCATTCCACAGCGAGTGATCGGCCGGGAGCATTTCTGTGAAAGCAGCCAAGGATGGACCTGTTCTGCTGCGCCAATTTTTGGCGTAAATGGTGTTTTACATGGCTGCGTAGATATCTCCGGCCCCGTCCAGTCTGACCACAGCCGGAACCTGGCTTTGGCTGTATATTACGCCAGGGCCATTGAAGCCTTGTCTTTCCAACAGCATTTTATGGGGTTGATGGGCAAAGTGCTCAACATCAACACTATCGGCCTGCTCACATTGGACCGCTATGGAAAGGTTTGTTATTGCAATGACGTAGTTGCCAACTTATTTGGTAGCTCGTTGCGCAACCTTTCCGGCAGAGACGCCAGCAGATGGTTTGACCTGTCACCATTCTTTGGCCAACAACTGGACGAAAATTGGTCTGATCCGGAAACAATGGTTGAACTGCGCTGTCTTCACAACCCAACCTGGAACATCTTTGCAGTTCCTCTGATAAATAATTTCCACCATTTGCAGGGCCTGACACTCTGTATATACCCGCCGCCCCCCGTAGCCCCTAGAAAACAGATTCTTCAGCACAATAAGGACGATGCTTTAGCGGCCATGATTGGGAAAAGTGCCTCCTTTCAGCGACTGCTGAAAATGGCACGCCGGGTTGCAGCCACCAACACAACGGTTCTTCTCACTGGCCCCAGTGGCACCGGCAAGGAAGTTATGGCACGTGCCCTTCATCAATCGAGCCTCCGGGCGAAAAAACCATTTGTGGCGGTAAACTGCGGGGCCATCTCAGCAGAGCTGATCCAAAGCGAACTATTTGGTTATGTCGAGGGTGCATTCACCGGTGCCCGGCGAGGTGGTCAACCGGGTAAATTTGAGCAGGCTGCAGGCGGGACACTTTTTCTGGATGAAATAGGAGAAATGCCTCTTGCCCTTCAGGTGAATCTGCTACGGGTTCTGGATGAGAAGCAGATTGTCAGGGTCGGGGGAAAACAGCTCCTTCCCGTTGATGTACGGGTGATTGCCGCCACGAATCAGGACATGGAAGCGATGGTCGAGGAAGGAAAGTTCCGACAGGATTTATATTATCGCCTACATGTGGTTCCGCTGGCCTTACCACCTCTCCGTGAACGAGAAGATGACGTCCAACTCCTGGCGGACCATTTCATCAGAGATTTCGCAGAATCACTTGGCCGACAGATTGAAGGGGTGGAGCCGGAATTTCGTCAGGCACTCACCGCTTATTCCTGGCCTGGTAATATCCGTGAACTGCGACATATAATTGAATCAACCATTATCCTTATGGATGGGACTTTCTTGGATTTTGATTCTTTGCCAATAAATATCCAACAGGCCTCACGCCAGGAACAACTCCCGGAAGAAAAGGAACCGACGCACTTCTCTTCTCTTAACTTTGACGATATTCAAAAAAAGGCACTCAAGCAGGCTTTTGAGCAATACGACGGCAATATCAGCCAAATGGCCAAAGCCTTAGGTATCGGTCGAAATACAACCTACGCCAAGCTAAAAAAGTTTAATCTCATCTAATGTTGAAATAGCTGCGGCATAAGGATCAATTTTTTTATGATCTTTTCTGTTGAGCAACAAACATTGGATACCAATGCTTGTTGCGGGAAGATACTCGTATTCGTAATCATGCCCTATATATAAGGATTGCTTAGGAGCAACTTTCATCTTATTCAATGCAAATTGAAGAAAACGCAGATCCGGTTTTTCAAAGCCAACTTGATATGATAGCAAACTGTAGTGAAAGTAGAAGAGCAGGTTCAATCCTTTGAGCAGGGAGCTTAAGCGTATATCCCAATTTGACAATATTCCTAAGCTGACATTTTTGGCTTGTACACTTTTTAGATTTGGAATCACATCATTATAAGTGTTCCAAACATGAGTTTAACGAAAATAATCAAATAGGTAGAAACAACAGTCGACTACTTGATCATTTATATAGCCTTTAAATGTTTCATTTATTACTTGAAACCAGAAGTTTCGGGCTTCACTTTCTGTTGTTCAGTAACAAAGAGGTTCTTGCCCCTCCACCACTATCAGAACCAGCTCTGGTCAGAACGCGTCTATATGGATTTTTATCTGTTTTTCCATTATCACATCCTATTTTTAGATAATCCGGCAGCAAGGCGAAACGCCACCGCAGCTTTCCTCGGAGAAGGTGCACTCATCAGTGCAGAAACCACAGCAAGTCCATCGGCACCAGCTGCAATAACTGACGCACAATTGTCACTCTTAATACCACCAATGGCGACAAGGGGGAGATCCACTTCCAACCTGATTGCTTTCAGCCCCTCAAGACCAAGGGGGGGGGCTGTATCCGTTTTGGTTGGTGTCGCAAAGACTGGACTTACTCCAAGGTAATCGGCACCTGCAGCAGCAGCTTCTCTCGCATCATCAAGAGACTCAACTGAGATTCCAATAATACAATCAGGTCCGAGAATACGCCTTGCATGACTCATTTCCATATCATCTTGCCCCAAGTGTACGCCAGTTGCACCAATCGCCATCGCCACATCTATCCGGTCGTTTACAATAAGAGGAATATTTTGGGGGGTAAGGATTTTCTGCAAGGCAAGTCCTTCTGCGACAAATTGTCTTGTGGAGCAATCCTTCTCCCGCAACTGTACACAAGTAATGCCACCGGCTACAGCCTCTTCAACCACCTGAGCCAGAGACCTGCCACAGGAAAGGCTTCTATCAGTTACTAAATACAAGGAATAATTAGGTTGCATCATCTACCTACTTCTCCTGAATACGTGCGCCAGCAATAAGATCTTCCGGGGACATATTGTACAATGCATCAAGAAGCCCAATCATAAAAGTACCTGGCCCACCCGCCTTACTCGCGGCATTCTGGCCAGCCAATCCAAAAAATGCAAGGGCGCCTGCAGCAGCTATAACCATATCTTTTTCAACAGCGGCAAATGCGCCAATAATTGCCGTTGCTGAACATCCAGTCCCGGTAACATATGGCATCAACTCATGTCCATTGGATACTTCCACTATCCGCGTGCCATCAGTTATAAGATCTACAGGTCCCGTAATGGCAAGAGTAGTACCTAGATCTTCAGAAAGCTGTTTTGCTACAGTTGCAGCCTCAGCCATAGAATTACCTGCGTCTACCCCACGAGTAGTACTATCACTACCTGCAAGTGCTAAAATCTCAGAACTGTTCCCTCTTAGGACCTGCACTTTGGTTTCATGCAGAATTCTCCTCGAAGCATCTGTTCTAAGCTTTGTAGCACCCGCGCCAACGGGATCTAGAATAATAGGTATCCCGACAGATCCAGCTTTTTGACCGGCGATAACCATGGAATCAACCCAGGAATCGGTTAACGTGCCAATATTGAGTACCAGAGAGCTCGCAAAGCTGACCATCTCTTCAACCTCATTTTGAGCATGGGCCATAACCGGAGAAGCACCGGTTGCAAGAAGTACGTTTGCGGTATAGTTCATCACCACAAAATTGGTGATATTATGAACAAGAGGTTTATTTGATCTGATGCGGGTGAGATTTTCTGCAGTCTGTTCGACAATATTCGGCATGAATCAGCCTCCTTTCCTACAATATTTTTTAGGTGAACAGAGGATGGAAGCAAACTGAGGATGAGTCGGAGAAAAACAATCGGAAGAAAGTTAGTTCCTGCAATTCCCTACGCTGGTTCAAGCCAGTTCAGGTTCAACGGGTATCATCTCAGGCTATAAGCCACCCCTGCAAGTGTCACCAACCGAACATAATTGAAGCAACAATCAAAGTCAAGCCTCCCCAAATCAATAGAGGGACGAGCCAAATTCTTCATATACAATGGTCACAGCGGAGCATGTAAGACTTGCGGCCACTTTACTCTTATCGCATAGGGGGGATGATATGAATACTTATGAAGATGAAAGACTGGAAGGAAAACGGAACGACATAACCGGTCAACTTGGCACTCTGATGCTGAATATGCTGTTGCTGAGCCTGAAAAAGATAAATCGTGAAAGTGTAATCTTTCATGAATTCGAGGATGCCAGAAAAATCAGCAAAATCTCAAGTAACCATAATTGCACAAGGTATGATATTTCCAGGATCAATATGGACCTTCACATAAGGCATGATTGCTTCTAATTTTACTTTGACTTGCCTGGGGGTACTGTGAGATACTATTTGTATTACAAACTCAATCTCACCCAATTTACAGGGAGATGCACATGCCTGAACTGTTTAAACTTATCACTCCAATTACCTATTGGATTCTAATTTCTCTCTGGTCTTTTATTCTTTATTTTTATTTAAAAAAGATGTCGGATAGCAGAACAAAACAGCTGTTTCATACTCTTGTGATAATACTCGCCATAGATGCCTTTCGTACTCTGTTTGAAAGTGTCTATTTTGGTCTCTGGTACACATCTCTTTCAGGGATGATACCGTTTCAGATAGGTGATTTCCTAACACGACCAGAACTTGTGATCATCCCAAAAATTATAAATGTTATTGCCGCGATAATTATTATTGTATTGCTGCTCAAAAAATGGCTCCCGAGAGAAGAACTAGAACAAGACATGCTAGGGACAGCTTTATATGAAAGAGATGAAGAATCCCGGGCCTTGTTTGAAAACAATCCAGTATCATGCTGGCTAGAGGATTTTACAGAAGTACAGACACATTTTGAAGTTCTTCGTGAAGAAGCAGTTTCTGATATCGATGCTTACTTCAATAAGTATCCTGAAAAGTTAGGAGAAATTTCTCAAGCTATCAAAATCAAGGATGTAAACCAGGCCACTCTAGACCTTCACAAAGCTCAGAATAAAGAACAATTATTCCAAGGTTTGAAAAAAACATTTACACCTGAATCATTTGAAGTGTTGAGAAAGGGGCTGATTGATTTGTGGAATGGCAAAATTCAAAGCAGCCATGACGGAATCGTAAGAACCCTTGATGGTGAATTACGGTATGTTCAAATAAACTACAGGGTACTACCCGGATATGAACGTACGCTAGAAAAGGTTTTGGTTTCACTTGTCGACAACACCCCTAGATGGCTTGCTGAAAAGGAATTATCAGTTAGTGAAAAAAAATACCGGAACCTTTTTGAACATATGGTCCAAGGTGTTTTTTATATAAATGCAGATGGAGTTTTGATAGATTACAACAATGCCGCTCTTGAAATATTTGGGCTAACTTCCGACCAATTTATGGGGAAAACTTTATCCGATCCACAATGGAAAGTAGTCAGTGAAGATGGCATAGAGCTACCTGGAGAAAAGCATCCCGCCATGGTAGCATTGCAAACAGGGAAAGAAGTGCGAGATACTGTTGTTGGTGTTTATAACCCTAGTAAAAAACATTTTAAGTGGCTTGTTGTTAACGCTATTCCACAATTTAACAAAGCAGGGGAAACACCGTATCAAGTATTTGTCACGCTACAGGATATCACTGAACTCAAAAATGCGGAACGAGAAGCCATAATACTACAGACAACTATTGATCAGGCTCCCGTTGGTGTCGCTTTGGCTGACGAACAAATCAATATTTATTATTGTAATCCTAAAGGCTTGGGTACACGAGGAGGAGCGACAGAAGACTTGGTTAAAATCCCCAAAGATGCTTTTACGAATTGGCAGGTGTTAAAGTTGAACGGGGAGCCGTATGAAGTGGACGACTTGCCCTTGGTTCGGGCGATTACCAAAGGAGAGAGTATAAGAGAAGAGTTTATCGTTCGACACCAAGATGGTTCTGATCACATATGTGATGCCTCCGCTAATCCCATTTATGAAAACGGGATAATCATTGGTGGAATGCTCATCTTCCTCGACGTCAGTGAACGCAAGCAGGCAGAAGAAGCATTGCTTGAAAGTGAGGAACGTCTTCATCATGTATTTACCAATTCACCTTTCCCAATCATGGTACATGCAGAAGATGGTCGTACTATCATGATCAATAAAACATGGACCGAATTAACGGGATATCTACATGCTGATATTCCAACGATTGCAGAATGGACCGAAAAAGCCTATGGAGAAAAAAAGGAAGATGTTTCAAACAACACGATCAAACCTCTTTATACAATCGAAGAAAGGGTTGATGAAGGAGAATTTTCCATAAGAACTAAGGATGATCGCACTATTGTATGGGACTTTAGCTCTGCTCCAATAGGTGAACTTCCCAATGGCCAAAAATTAGTTGTTAGCATGGCAAAAGATGTTACAGAACAAAAAATAGCAGCACAAGAAAAACAGAAGATGGAGATGAAACTTAATCATGTCCAGAAGATGCAATCAATCGGCAACCTGGCTGGCGGCATAGCCCACGATTTCAACAACATCCTCACCTCTATTATTGGATTTACGGAACTTGCTCTTGGAGATGCGGCAAAAGGATCGCCCCAGGAAGACAACTTAGAAGAAGTCTGCATCGCTGGAAATAGAGCTAAAGATTTGGTTAAGCAAATTCTTGCATTTGCCCATCGGTCTGATGAAGTAGTTAAGCCTATTCGACTAAGCGATATTATCGATGAGACATTAAAACTGCTAAGGCCCTCGACCCCAACAACTATCGAAATTATGTCCTCCATCGAAAGTGGGTCTCTTGCAATGGGTAACTCATCCCAATTAAGCCAAGTTGTCTTAAATTTATGCACCAACGCTATTCATGCTATGCAAAATCAAGGTGGAATTCTTGAGATAAGCCTAAAAGATACTGTGGCAACTGAAGGTCACAAGTTGAAAGGGTTGAAGCTTGATCCAGGTGATTATATAGAATTTAAGGTCTCTGATAATGGTCCTGGGATTGATCCGATGATTATCGAGAATATTTATGAACCCTACTATACAACAAAGGATGTTGGAGAAGGGACTGGCATGGGACTAGCCATGGTTAAGGGGATCGTGGAAAGCTATGGTGGAAATATTGTGGTGCAAAGTAAACTAAACGAAGGAACAGTATTTACAGTACTTCTGCCAATTTCAAAAAGCAGGGACAAAAACACTTCACCTCAAACAGCGACACTTGCATTAGGAACTGAGCACATTCTCTTTGTTGACGATGAGCCTCCCATAACCAGAATGGGAAGTCGCATCCTTAAAAGCTTGGGTTATACAGTAACAATAAGGACCAGCAGTAGTGAGGCGCTTGAATTGTTTAAAGAAAAACATGATGAATTTGATCTGATAATATCCGATATGACAATGCCATCCATGACCGGAGATATTCTCGCAGTGGAAATGCGGAAAATAAGACAAGACATCCCTATTATACTTTGTACTGGGTATAGCAATAAAATGAATGAAGACAAGGCAAAAGCTGTTGGCATTGACAGCTTTGTGCATAAACCGTTTACAAAAATGGATTTTGCCAACACGATCAGAGAGGTTTTGGATGCTAAATGATCAGTAAAAACTTGAGGTTTCCAATGCAAACCTCCCTGAAATTCACACCTCATTCTAGATTTCGAGAAAACCTTGGAAAAATAAAGACTTAGGGTGGATTTGGAAAAAGCCTCATATTCGAGGCCCACAACGAAGAAGATGGAGAGTTTTTACGGATCCATCAGGTTTACGTTAGAGAGCAATATGGTGAAAGACATGGAAGCAATATTGGATCATCTGTCTGAGTACCGATCCATTGATTTTAGCGGATACAATTCACAGCCCTTGGAAAAACTTCTGAACCAAAGAATAGAGGCCTCAAAAAATCAAAACTGCAGTGAATATCTTGACTATTTAAAAAATGATCCCGACGAACCTGACAAACTGATTTCGGCCTTAACCATTCAATTCAGTGGATTCTTTAGAAACCCTCTGGTATTTTATTCCCTTGCTGAAAAGATCTTGCCCCGAATTCTCCAACAAAAGAAAGTCGAAAGAGAAACCATCATTAGGGCATGGTCAGCTGGATGTGCCCACGGAGAAGAGATTTATTCTCTGTCCATACTGATAAAAGAACTTTCCGAAAAAGAGGCTTCATCGATAAAGCCACAACTTTTCGCCACCGACATTAACCAAACGGCCTTACAGAATGCAAAAGAGGCAATTTATAGATTCGAAAGTATTCAAAACGTCCCCTATGGCTTGATTAGAAAGTATTTTTCAAAGGAAAACAAATTATTTCAGTTAAAAAATAAAACTCTCTCCCCTGTTAATTTTGCATTCCACGATCTCCTCGACAAAGTTACGTCTGCGCCTCCAGAGAGTATCTTCGGTAATTTTGATTTAATTTTATGCCGAAATGTTTTGATTTATTTACAACCAAAGTATCAAAGTATCGTTTTTCAGAAGTTATATATGTCCCTGGCTATTGATGGCTATTTGGTGCTTGGAGAAGCTGAGCTTTTGCCGGCACGATTTGAAAAATATTTTACCCACCTGGATGATCTGCATATCTACCAGAAGAAGGGATAATGGTATTACAAGGAGTACATGATGTTATTTGAATTTAAAAGCGTACGGACCCGTTTAAACGTCTGGTTTCTCCTGGTCGCTTTGATCCCCCTTATGGCTGCGGTCTCAATTATTTATTTCGAACGGGTTTCATCTATCAAAGCCGAGTCATTTCAAAGACTTGTCGCCATCCGTGATCTAAAAGTATCGCAGCTTAATATCTGGTTGGAGGAGAAAACCGGAGATATTAAGCTACTGGCAGAAGTTCCGACGGTACGCTCCTTAAAGAGTATCATCACATATGGAAGAAAAAGCGTCCAGGACCAGGCAAAGATGGACGAGGTCAGGGTAAATCTCAAATCTCGTATCAAAAATTATAATGATTATACTGAGGTTTTTTTGATTTCAGCACAGACTGGCAGGGTTGTCCTTGCATCTCGCCAGGACCTAGAAGGGGCGGACCGGTCGAAAAATCTTTTCTTTACCGAACCTCTCAAGACGAGATCCTTTTTTATCAAAGACATTCATTACTCAAAGACCTTAAATAAGCCCGCCTTAACATTTTCTGCCCCTGTGTTCGATATTGATAACAAGGATGAACTAATCGCAATTCTTGTGGCTCGGATTGATTTGAACCAATCGCTGTACAACATGCTTCTTGCCCGGCCAGGGATGGGGGAGACCGGGGAAACTCTTATTGTTAACAAGGATGTTATTGCCTTGAATGAACTGCGCTGGTATGACAACGCCCCTTTGAACCTCAAAATCCACGCGTTCCCTGCTGTTCAGTCCTCAAAAGGAAATACTGGCATTATCGAAATAGAGGACTATCGCAAAAAGAAGGTCCTCGCTGCCTACACCCATATTCCCCTCACAGGGTGGGGGTTTATTGCAAAACAGGATCTTGATGAAATATATAAGCCAATAAAAGATCTCCTGAGAAACAGCCTGATCATCATGCTCTGTTCCTGTGTCTTTGTGTGTATTACTGCAATCGTAATTTCCAAAGGTATTTTAGCTCCGCTCATTTCCATGACTGCTCTGGCTAACCGGCTGAAAAATGGTGAATATTCAGTACGGAATTCAATGCAGCGTTCTGACGAGTTTGGCAGCCTTGCAGAATCAATTGACAGCATGGCTGATACCTTAACTGGACAGATGAATGTCCAGAATGGTGTTTCAAAAGTTTTGGATTCGGTGGTTGATGCTTCAGAAGTGACCGATTTCACAAAAACCCTCCTCGAAGACCTCCTGAAACTCACTTCATCTGACCTTGGGGTCTTTCATCTACTGGATGAGAATCAAAAGCAGTATGTCGCCGTCAATGCCATAGGCGCCGATTCCAAGCTTATACAACCGGTAAACGCTCAGCAACTCAGCGGAGAGATAGGCAAGGCAGTCTCCTTAAAAGAGATCTGCCACCTGCAGAACATTTCAGAAGAGACCTTTTTTCAGCTAGAAACCTTTGCCGGTAAAATTGTGCCGCGCGAGATTATTACCATTCCCCTGCTGAATATGGGAAAAGTCGAAGCCGTTGTCTCTCTGGCCTCAATTTCTGGATATTCCCTCAACCATCTTGAGATTATCAAAACAGCCTGGAGAACATTAAACACAGGCCTTTCTAGCCTGCATGCCACCGAAAAGACACGCCTGCTTGCCAATGAATTGCAGGAAACAAATGTGGAACTCAAGGAGCAGAGGTTTGAACTGCAGCGCCAATCCGATGAGCTGCAGGAACAAAATGTTGAGCTCGAAACGCAAAGACAACAAGTTGAGGAAGCTACCCGTCTAAAAAGCGAATTCCTTTCCAATATGAGCCATGAACTGCGAACACCTTTAAATTCGATAATGGCTCTTTCCAAAGTTTTGATTTTAGAAACAGAAAAACAACTCGACGATGAACAGAGAAACTATCTTGAAGTGATTTCCAGGAACGGCAAAAAACTCCTCAAACTGATTAATGATATCCTTGATCTGGCAAAAATTGAGGCAGGCAGAATGGATTTGACTCCGAAAACGTTCTCTGTACGACATTTTCTTGAGACAATAATTGAAGGTTTTGATCTTATCTGCCTGGAAAAAGGTATCGAAATTTCTCTGCAGCTTGAAGAGAAAATTCCACATATTAAAAGTGATGAAATCCGAGTCAATCAGATTCTCCAGAACATTATTAGCAATGCGGTTAAATTTACGAATAAGGGCTGTGTGAGTATAACCGCCAAACACGATCGAAATCATGTTGTGATCACTATTCACGATACCGGCATAGGTATTACCGAAAAAGACTTGCCATATATCTTCGGTGAGTTCCGGCAGGTGGACGGAAGCTCATCGCGGAGTTTTGAAGGAACCGGCCTTGGTCTGGCAATAGCAAAGAAGTCTGCCGCCTTGCTTGGCGCAGAAATTACTGTATCCAGCACTTCAGGAGAAGGAACATGCTTTACCGTAAAGCTGCCTATTGTTTGGCATGGGAACACATTGCCGGATATTCAGCCTGATGAGCCGCTTTTATTATCAAAAACCTCAGTTAGACAAAAGAACAAAACAATTCTCGTGGTCGATGACGAACCGGACACCGCCAAAACCATAGCAAATTACCTGACAGATGCAGGGTACAACACCCTGATAGCATTGTCCGGGAAAGAAGCTGTTGAAATTACCCGAACCCATGAACTTTTTGCCATGACCCTGGATATTGGAATGCCTGACATGGACGGCTGGGAGGTGCTACAACAGTTAAAAAGAGATCCGAAGACTGTAGCAGTCCCTGTTATCATTGTGTCAGTGTCTGATGATAACAAAACCGGTTTTGCCCTTGGTGCGACAGATTTCATAACAAAACCCGTAAACAGGGATCAATTAGCCGCAGCCATAATGAAATTGAGCCAGGTGAAAGTCGAATCAGTCATGGTTGTCGATGACAATGAGATGGACAGGCAGAACATTGTCCGGATGCTGGTGGCGCAATCCTTGGAGGTCAGAGATGCGGATAGCGGCCCCCGCTGCTTTGAACTGCTTGCAGAAGGCGTACCTGATCTGATTGTGCTTGACCTGATGATGCCCGGCATGAGCGGATCCGACGTACTTGACCGGTTACGGAATGCACCGAATACCAGAAATATTCCAATTATAATTGTCACCGCAAAAGATTTGACTACTGAGGAGAAAAGACTGCTCCAAGAACAGATGACTCTTGTAATAGAAAAGGACAAACTCTCCATCAACACCTTCTGGTTGAAACTGCAAGACTATCTTGAGGACCTGAATCAATCAATTCCAGATGTTTCATTCAACAATGAGACTGCTAAAAATAAAATTCTTATTGTTGAAGATAATCCGGACACCATTCTCCAGGTTAAATATGTCCTGACCAAGGCCGGTTATGAGGTGTCTACAGCAGGCAGCGGTTCTGAAGCTCTTGAGTATATCAAACATACCATTCCTGACGGGATTATTCTTGATCTGATGATGCCTGAAATCGATGGGTTTGAGGTGCTTGAAGAAATTCGCGGCACTGATAAGACCGCCTGTATTCCCGTACTGATCCTGACCGCTAAAGATCTGACAAAAGCTGATTTGCAAAGGCTTAGCCATAATAATATTCAGCAGCTGATCCAAAAGGGAGATATCGATGTTGACGGGCTTTTATTCAAAATTGACGTGATGCTGGGTAATCAGCCCAAAACTCAAAAACTTCCCCAGGAAAAGGCACCTTCTGACAAAAACAACGGGATGGCTCAGGTGAAAAGCTCTGTGCGCCGGGTGAGCTCAGGAAAGCCTGTGCTATTGATTGTCGAAGATAACCCTGACAATATGATCACCCTCAAGGCAATTTTAAAGAATAAGTATACCTTGCTGGAGGCATATGACGGTGAAGAGGGCTTGCAAAAAGCTGTTCACTCCTCTCCCGATCTGGTTTTTCTTGATATGTCACTTCCCAAAATGGATGGATATGAGGTCGTACGGCAGTTAAAGAAAGACACAACGACAAAGGCAATACCGATTGTTGCCCTCACTGCCCATGCAATGAAAGGAGATCAGGAAAAAATATTGGCTGCGGGCTGCGATGATTATATCTCAAAACCAGTTGATCCTGAAAAGATACTGGATTGTTTAAAAAAATGGCTGGAAATTGCCCCAAAGATGTAAGGATTTGGTCAAAATAAATAGAGGATAGGAAGTATGTCTAAAATACTGGCAATTGATGATAAACAGGACAATCTGCTTGTTTTAAAAGCAGTTTTGAAAAATTTTATGCCTGCCATCACTCTGGTTACCGCCCTGTCAGGTCAAGAAGGCTTGGAAAAAGCTGCTGAAGAATCACCTGATACCATCCTCCTGGATGTTAAAATGCCCAAAATGGATGGCTATGAAGTGTGCCGGCAACTGCGGTCAACAAAACAGACCGAAAACATCCCGATCATCATGTTGACTGCGGTGGAGACCAATTCCGAAAGCCGAGCCCACGGTTTGAATGCCGGAGCCGATGCGTTTCTTACAAAACCAATTGAAGAAAATGAGTTAGTGGCTCAAATTAAAGCCATGTTGCGCATTAAAAAAGCAGAAGACCTCCTGCGGCATGAAAAAGAGTCTTTGCAGGACCTAGCTCTGGAAAATTTAAAAAAAGCACAACTCTATCTTGATATTGCCAGGGTTTTAATTGTAGCCCTGGACGTCTCAGGTAATATCACCCTTATGAATCAATACTGCTGTAACCTTTTAGGGGTAAAAGAAAAGGACACCTTGGGGAAAAACTGGTTTGACTATTTCATACCAAAGAGAATAGCGAATGAAGTAAAAAGTGCATTTTACCGTTTAATGAATGGAGAAACTGAACTGGTTGAATATTATGAAAATCCTGTATTCACAGCAAATGGAGAAGAGAGATTTATCGCCTTTCAACGCACTATTATTAAGGACAAAGGCGGAACAGTAAACGGTATCCTCTTCTCCGGAGAAGATATCACCGAACGTAAGCTGGCAGTTAAGGCACTTCAGGAAAGTGAAAAAAAATACCGTGCTCTTTTTGAGAATGAGGCAAATGGTATATTTATCTATGAACCTTCAACAATGATCATTCTTGACGCAAATCCCGCAATGTCATCAATTTATGGTTATAGCCATGAAGAACTGCTTAGGCTGAACTGTCTCTATCTTAGTGACGAAGTTGACAAACCTCAAAAGGCTACGTCCAAAGCTGAGAAGAATGGTAGATTTAGTGTCAACACCAGATGGCATAAAAAGAAAGATGGGACTGTGTTTCCTGTAGAATTAGATATCTACACAGTTCATTTAAAAGGAAAAGTTCATGGCTATACTGTCGTTTCTGATATCACAGAACGTATTAAAGCCGAGGAAGAAAAGCTCCAACTTGAAGCCAGACTCACCCAATCTGAAAAAATGGAAGCCATAGGCACCCTTGCCGGAGGCATAGCGCATGATTTCAATAATATTCTGTCGGCTGTCATAGGGTTTACAGAATTGGCCCTTGATGCTGTGGAAAAAGAAACACCCATACAGGAAGATCTTCAAGAAGTGTATACAGCAGGATTACGAGCAAAAGCGCTAGTGCATCAAATATCAACCTTCGCCCGCCAATCCGATGAGGAACTTAAACCAATTCAGGTTGATGCCATCATCAAAGAAGTTCTTAAGTTTATCAGATCTTCGATACCAACCACGATCGAAATCAAACAAAACATTGTAAGCGATTCTCTCATCATGGGGAACACCACCCAGATTCACCGGATTATGATGAACCTGTGCACAAATGCAGCTCATGCCATGGAAACTAAAGGTGGTGCTCTTGAGATAATACTGAAAGACATAACCATTGATAGGGTCCCTATGAGGGGGAATTCTCATTTAAAATCTGGCAACTATATTGAAATCAAGGTTTCAGATACAGGGGATGGCATTGATCCTCAAATAATTAATAAAATATTTGAACCATTTTTCACAACAAAAGGCCAGGGTGAAGGCACAGGTATGGGACTTGCCATGGTTCATGGCATAGTTGAAACATACGGTGGTAAAATTTTCGTAGAGAGCAAATTGGGTAAAGGAACGATCTTTACTATACACTTACCCGTTGCTAGAGAAAGTAAGGCGCATCAACAATATAAAGAAGAAGAGTTTCCTACAGGGCAAGAACGAATTTTGTTTGTCGACGATGAGGCCCAGATAGCCAAAATGGCGGGTAGGATGCTCGGTCAACTGGGTTATTCTGTAACAACAAAAACAAGCAGTGTAGATGCCTTAGACGTCTTCAGGGCGAAGCCAAGTGATTTCGATCTGGTAATAAGTGATGTGACTATGCCAAAAATGACTGGAGATCAGTTGGCCAAAGAACTCTTAGAGATCAGGCCGGATATCCCTGTCATTTTGTGTACTGGTTATAGTAAAAGGCTTTCAGAAGAAAAATCGTCAGAAATCGGCATAAAAGCATTTGCCCATAAACCGATAGTTAAAGAAGATCTGGCGACAACAGTTCGAAGGGTTTTGGATAAGGCGAAGGCATAACCATTTCATGACTTGTTCTATAAGGTCTTTATAGAAATTTTTGCAGGCTCTAAATGCCTGAAACTACACCTTCATATCCAGCACTTCTCTGATAGCAGATGCAAATGATTTCTTGGTATATGGTTTACTGACATATTTGCTTATACCCTTTTCCCCAGCATTCTCTTCAGAAACCTTGGAACTGAATCCACTGCAGAGAATAATTGACATATCTGGTTTAATTCTCAATACTTTCTCAGCCAATTCAGAACCGGACAAGTCAGGCATTGATTGGTCGGTTATGATAAGATCAAACTGATCAGGGTCTGATTTGAAAGTTTCAAGGGCTTTTACGCTACTGCCTTCAGAAACGACTTTATATCCTAGGCTTGCAAGCATGTGCTTTGCCATTTTCAAGAGGCTTTCTTCATCATCAATGAGCAGTATCTGTTCAGTACCAGTTGAAACCCCTGTCGTCGTATCAAGCTCAAGAACTTCTTCCTGTTTCGTAATTGGGAAAAATACACTAAAGGTACTTCCCTTGCCAATCTGACTATCAACAGTAATAAAACCCATATGATTTTCAACAATACCATAAACAACCGCCAATCCCATACCAGTCCCTTCGCCCACATCTTTGGTGGTGTAAAAAGGATCAAAAACCCGGTAAATTATCTCGGTATCTATTCCATTTCCAGTATCACTTACTGAAAGTTTTGCATAAACGCCTGACTTGTTAAATCCTATTGGCAACATTACAGGAAAGTGATCAAAGTCCTCTCTCCCCAAGTCTACTTCTTCTAGGCTAACAGTTATTTCTCCTTTTTCGTCCATGGCATGCACCGCGTTGGTGAAAAAGTTCATAACCAGCTGATGGAGCTGGGTTGGGTCTGCCAATACTGAATGACAATCTTGAGATATTTCCTGAACAATTGATACGGTTTGTGGAGTTGTTGAACGAAGTAGTTTTAATGTTTCCTTTAACAAAGGTTGAGGGCGTATTGGAATCAGTTCCGCTTTTTCTTTCCGACTAAACGCAAGAATCTGTTTGATAAGATCTCTGGCTCGGATTGAAGCTATAAGTATATCGTCAGTGTAATCCCTGATAGGATCACCAAGAGGAGTATCCTCTTTAATCATTTCCGTATTACCAACAATGATCGCCAGGATGTTATTGAAGTCATGGGCAATGCCGCCAGCCATTGTGCCAACAGCTTCCATTTTATAAACCTGTCGGAGTTGTTCTTCGAGCTTTTTCTTTTCTGCTTCAGCCTGCATAAACTCAGTGAGGTCTGTAATTGAACCCGACATGGTAACGACCCGTCCCTGCTCGTCCCTCTCGGCCATTCCACGAGCTTGAAACCACTTATAGTCACCGCTTTTGGTCCGCAATCGAAGCTTGATGTTATAGGGAATGCACTGGTCAAAATGGGCCTTTAGCGCTTCATGAACACGTGACACGTCGTCGGGGTGGACCCGGGAGAAGAACTTGTTATACTCATTGGCCAGTTCGTCTTCTTCAAAGCCAAGCAATTCCTTCCAACGCGGCGAAAGATAATCCTCATTAGTCACGACATTCCAATCCCAGAGACCGTCGCTGGTACCACGCACGGCCCGAGCGTAACGTGCCTCGCTCACCAAGAGTGCTTCCTCCGCCTGTTTACGATCAGTGATATCAATATCAAAACAGAATAATTCTGGCTCCCGTCCGGAAATTTCAACTATTGAATGGCTGGAAAACACTGTAACACGAGAATCATCTTTACGTTTCAGTGACAATTCTGATGGCGGAATATGAGCACCTGTCTCACCCATCAATTGCATCGCCTGCTTCACATCACGCTTCATTTCAAGCGGTATTATCAGGTCCAGAAAATTTCTGCCTATCGCCTCTTGTGGTGTATATCCGTATAAACGCTCGGAAGCTTGATTCCAAAAAAGAGTAGTCCCATCCAATTTATAACCTTGTACTGCTACGGATGGAATTTCTAGCAAAAGTTTGTGGAATCGGGCTTCACTTTCCTTCAATGCCTTCTCTGCCTGCTTCCGTTCAATAGCAAGTGCTACCTGATCAGCCACAGCAACCATTACCTTCATATCCATTTGATCATAACAAAGAGGATTGTTATAATTTTGAACCGTCATGACCCCAACTATCTCTCCCAAATACTTCAAAGGAACTCCAAGCCAAATTTCTGCTGGTGTGCATCCAGGATTTATCAAACTACTGTTATCTTGCTGGGCCAATATATCTGCTTTGGTAATCATGATAGGGGCGCCAGTTTTGATTACCTCTGCTGTTAAAGAGGCTGTTTTACTGATTTCTATCACAGGTAGATAATTAACATCCACTGTATCAACGATATATGGAAAGGTGACCGAATCGTGAACCTTATCGTAAGAAGCGATATAAAAATTGGTTGTGTCGATTATAGAACTGAGAGCAAGATGAATTATTTTGTACAGTTCGTCTAAGCTGGACGTAGTGTTTATAGCATTGGAAATCTCGAACAACGTAAGATTAATTTTCTCATAGCGCTGATTTTGTTCTAATTCGCTCTCTAACAGAAGTGGCCCCAATAATTTGAACAAGCCTATAAGTGGTTAATCTGCTACCTTTAACAGTCCCCGAAGGACTAACAAATGGAGCAGAAGATGACAAAAAGAACGAGACGAACGCATTCACCGGTGTTCAAATCTAAAGTGGCATTGGCAGCAATGGCCGGAGACAGGACGCTTGCTGAGTTAGCGCAACAATTTGAAGTGCATCCCAACCAGATTACAACCTGGAAGAAACAACTCAGTGAAGGAGCAGCAGATGTGTTCGGTAAGAATGCAGTTACGGAACAGCCTGTTGACTTGAAAGTATTACACGCCAAGATTGGTCAACTGACGGTTGAGAATGATTTTTTAGAAGGGGCGCTCACCAAGGTGGGATTGCTGAGCGCAAGAAAATGATTGACCGTGATCATGCCTTATCCATTAGTCGCCAAGCTCAACTGGTCGGTATTAGCCGGGGAAGTGTTTATTATCGCCCCAAACCAGTCAATACAGTTGATTTGGAGCTCATGCGTCATGTTGACGAACTGCACCTAGAGCACCCGTTCATGGGTGCTCGTATGCTTCGTGATCAGCTTAATCGAGAAGGGTTCGATGTCGGTCGCAAGCATGTTGGTACATTGATGAAACGTATGGGTATTGAGGCACTTTACAAAAAGCCCAACACCAGTAAGAAACATCCTGGCCATAAAATTTATCCCTACTTATTGAGGGATCTTGTTATTGAGGAGGCCAATCAGGTTTGGGCACTGGACACAACTTATATTCCAATGGCCAAAGGATTCGTCTACTTGACTGCTGTTGTGGATTGGGCTAGTCGCAAGGTATTGTCGTCAAGGGTGGCGATTACTCTGGAGTCCTGCCATGCTGTAGATGTATTGCAAGAGGCGTTTACTCGCCATGGTAGTCCAGAGATTGTGAATACTGACCAAGGTAGTCAGTTTACGGCGGATGAGTTTGTACAAGCTGTGAAAAACAATGGATGTAAAATCAGTATGGATGGACGTGGAGCTTGGCGTGATAATGTTATCGTTGAGCGTCTGTGGAAATCTGTGAAGTATGAACGGGTATATTTATATGCCTATGATTCAGTTATTGAAGCGAGAAAATCCATTACGGAATATATGGATTGGTATAATAAATTCAGGCCTCATTCAAGCTTGGGCAGAAAAACCCCTGAAGAGGCTTATGTTGGAATGCTGCCAATGATTGAAATGGCAGTATAAAAAACAGCAGAGAATCCACTTAAAAACAGAAGATACTGTTCAAACAAAGGGAACCACTTCTCCCATCCGCATATTCTATCCTCCCAACTTTGTTCTGAGTAGCACCGGTAAAGGCACCTTTTGTATACCCAAAAAGTTCACTTTCAAGCAGATCATCTGGAATAGCAGCACAATTTACCGGTACAAAG
>Ga0307988_1000437_pt1 | contig 29412 bp, 27 predicted proteins | sample EllFjometagen183_FD_203166 | JGI IMG/M metagenome (GOLD analysis project Ga0307988, IMG submission 203166) | Marine microbial communities from Ellis Fjord, Antarctic Ocean - #183 | ecosystem: Environmental > Aquatic > Marine > Unclassified | place: Southern Ocean | collected 2014-10-08 | reverse complement strand
TTACTGAATTTCCCGTTTGATTGTTTGCAGTGCCACAATACAACAGATTGGGGAGAAGCAACATTCGATCATAATACAACTAATTTTCCTTTGACGGGAGCACACATCGCAACCGAATGTATTGCTTGCCATTCAGAAACTTATGCGGGAACTTCAACTTTATGCAGTTCCTGCCACACCGATAATTATAACGAAACACTTAATCCAAATCATTTGGCTCTTGGAATTTCGATAAATTGTGAAGATTGCCATACAACAAATCCGGGATGGGAACCTACTTTGTTTCCAAATCATAACGATTATTATGCATTAAACGGAGCACATTTAACGGTTGGCAACGATTGTTTTTTGTGTCATGAAGGTGATTACAATACAACTCAAAATACATGTTTTGCTTGTCACGAAACAGATTACATTAACACGATAGACCCTGCTCACGCAACTGCACAATTTTCAATTGATTGTGAAACTTGTCATACTGAAATTGCCTGGATTCCATCGACGTTTGATCACGATAATCAGTACTTTCCTATTTACAGTGGCGAACATCAGGGTGAGTGGACTTTATGTACTGAATGCCACACCGAGCCAACAAACTATTCGGTGTTTTCGTGTATAATCTGCCACGAGCATAATATAACCGATATGGCAGAGGAACATTCTGATGTAACAGATTATGTTTATGCCAGTGTGAATTGTCTGGCATGCCATCCAACAGGAGAAACAACTGATGATTAAAAAAGGAATACATACAAAGCGGTTGTTTCCAATGTTCCTTTTTTTAATGGGAATAACTTTTCAGATAGGTGCTCAGGAAACGAAATTATTGGACGGAGCGGTTTCGTATATAAGCGGGCAAAGTATTTATGTAAAATTTGCAAGTACTGAGGGAATTGAAAATGGCGATACTTTATTTATGTTAAGAAATGAAGATTTATTGCCGGTTTTACTGGTCGAACATCTTTCATCAATTTCGTGCCTTTGCAAACCAATCGGAGATAATACTTTTAAAGTTTCGGATAAAATAATTGGGAAGCAAAAAGGATTTAAAAAAGAAGATTTAGCTAAAATTCAACCCGAAGACCAAATTGAACAAGATGTAAACGAACAGGTATTAATTTCATCTGAAACCGAAACAGGGAAACCAAAAATTAATCAAAGTGTGGCTGGTAGAATTTCACTTTCGTCGTATTCTAATTTTTCTAATTCGATGAGCGATGATGTTCACCGTTTTCGATATACATTTTCGATGAAAGCAATGAATATTTCTGACTCTAAACTTTCGGCTGAAACATATATTTCTTTTTCGCATAAATTAAATCAGTGGGATTTGGTTCAGGAAGATTTAAGTAATGCGCTGAAAATTTACAGTCTGGCTTTAAAATACGATTTCAATGAAACAACAACACTTTGGGCTGGTCGTAAAATTAATCCGAAAATAGCCAATGTAGGAGCGGTTGACGGACTTCAATTTCAAAAACAGTTTAATAACTTTTTTGTTGGAGCAGTTGTAGGTTCGCGACCCGATTTCCAGAATTACGGTTACAACATCGATTTGCTTGAATATGGTGCGTACGTTGGACAAAGTAATAAAGTGGAAAATGGTTTTGTACAAACATCGTTGGCTTTTTTCGAACAACGAAACACTTCAAATATCGACCGGCGGTTTACCTATTTTCAGCACAGCAATTCATTTATAAAAAACGTGAATATTTTTTCGTCGTTCGAATTGGATTTATACAAACTGGAAAATGGGCAACCGACAAATACAGTTAGTTTAACAAGTTTATACTTTTCAATTCGTTACCGGATTTCGCGTCGTTTGTCGTTGTTTGGTTCGTACGACACGCGTAAAAATGTGATTTACTACGAAACTTTTAAAAATTACTCTGACGAAGTTTTGCAACTGGCAAGCAGGCAAGGTTTGCGATTCAGAATAAATTACCGACCCATTAATTACCTGAATATTGGAATTAATGCCGGCACACGTTTTAGAAAAGAAGATCCGCGCCCAACAAATACTTTAAACAGTAATATTACTTACACAAAGGTTCCTTTAATAAATGCTTCTCTTTCATTATCGTCGAACTTGATGAAAACCAGTTATTTAGATGGTCAGATTTACGGAGTCCGCCTGTCGAAAGATATTGTGCCGGGTAAAATTTATTCCCAATTTCATTACCGTTTGGTCAATTTTAATTACGTAAACTCGGCCAGCACCCTGAAACAAAATATTGGCGAAATAAATTTTTCATATCAATTCAACAAAAAGCTGTACTTATCTGTTAATTTTGAGTCCACTTTTCAGGAAAAGGAAAACTACAATCGTATTTATCTGAACCTGAGAAGAAAATTTTAATGATTGATATATATCAGAAAATAAAATGTGGAGTTGAATTAATAATTTACTTACTTTGAAAATAAAAATTTACAGAATGAGAGTTTTTTTGATGTTGATTTTAGTGGTGGTTTTTTCGTCTTGTGTAAGAAATAAAAATGGGCAGGTTATTCAAAATACTGTTCCAACAAATGCGAAAGTTTTTGAAGTTACAGAAGTTATTCAAGCCACAAGTTATTCCTATTTAAAAGTAAAGGAGAATTTAGCTGAAAGATGGGTAGCCGTTTCAAAACAAGATATCAAAGTGGGCGATGTTTATTATTACGATGAAGCATTGCAAATGAGTAATTTTGAAAGCAAGGATTTGGCGCGAACTTTCGACGTGATATTTTTTGTGAATCAAATAAGTAAAACTCCTATCACAAAAACTCCAATAGCAAAAAACCCAATGGGAGGAGCAATGCCAGCTCATTCAGGGAAAGTTGAAACTGAAAAAAGTAGCACAGTTACCTTGGAAAAAACTGAGGATGAAATTACTGTTGCACAAATTTTTGCCGACCGCGCAGAGTTTACAGCCTCAGAATTTGAAATAAGGGGAGTGGTTGTAAAAGTGAATAAACAGGTAATGGGAAAAAACTGGATTCATATTCAGGATGGAACCAATAATGCCGGAAGTTTTGATTTAACTGTAACTTCGCAAGACATCTCAGAAGTTGGTAACCAAGTAACTTTTAAAGGTAAATTAACCCTTGAGAAAAATTTTGGTTCGGGTTATTTCTACGATGTAATTATGGAAGATGCCGTTTTGGTCAATAAAAAAGCGACTAGCGTAGAACTTTAATCCTGTCATTTCAATTTAGTTTATGGTTAATTTTACCGTAGATTTACGGTAAATAATTGAATTTGATATTGTTCCCAATCGTATTAAAAATTATTTTGAAAAATCTTTTAATTATTATTTTACTCCCTTAACGTGGTTTTGTTTCTTTCGAATAAAAATTGTGGAAATGGAGAAGAATTCGCAATATCTCTTCCTCCAAAAAATAGAATTACCTTTCCTGAATTACTTTTTTTAATAAATTTAAGAGTTATTTCTTAATTTTTTATTGCCGTCCAATTGAATGGTTTAATAGGTATAAATACAGCAGTTAACTTATGTTTAACATGTAATTACTTGATAGTATTCAAAGCAATTTGTTTATTTAATATTAGAAAAGCAGAAAGTTGATTGACCTCAAAAATTTGTGAGTTTAAAGCAAATAAAATTGGTATAAAAAATATGAATTTACTTTTAAGAATTTTAATTGTTCTGGTTTTATTACCTGAGTTGAGCGATGCAATTTCTTTAGAAAAAACTGCATCTCCCAATTTTATCGTTATTCTTACCGATGATCAAAGTTACGTAGGAACTTCGTTTTTAACCAATCCTGAGGATTCCCGCACAAAAAGCGATTATTATCAAACGCCAAATATGGATCGTTTGGCAGAAATGGGAATGCGTTTTACCAATGGTTATTCGCCGGCACCTTTTTGTTGCCCAACCCGAAAAAGTATTACAATTGGACAAACTCCGGCAAAACACGAATATCAGAAAGATCGTGTAAACTGGCCAAAGGAATTCCGTAAACAATTGAGTATTCCACAAATGCTAAAAAAGGCAAATCCAGATTATCAAACAGCTCATTTTGGGAAATGGGATGCTCGTTATGATGAGGTTACACCCGAAGAAATGGGTTACGATTTTAGCGATGGATTAACAGGAAATGGTACCGGTGGAGGAAAAACGGGAATTGAATGGCCAGTGGCTCTCGAAGATCCAAAACTTATTTTTAGTCTAACTGAACGGGCAGGCAAATTTATGGAAAAACAGGTAGATGCAGGAAATCCATTTTATTTGCAGGTTTCACATTATGCAGTTCATCTAGGAATTACTTACACGCAGAAATCACTTGATAAATACAAAAAATTGAATCCCAGTAAAATACATCATATCCCAGAATTTGCTGCAATGACAGAGGATTTAGATGCGGGAATTGGAATTCTTTTGGATAAAGTAAAAGAATTAGGATTATTGGAAAGTACATATATAATTTTCTTGTCTGATAATGGAGGACGAAATTCTCAACCCATTGGTGGAAAACAAAAAGAACCACGTAATTTTCCACTTCGCTCTGGAAAAGGTTCTATGTACGAAGGTGGAATTAGAGTGCCTTTTGTTGTTGCCGGACCAAATGTAAAGCAGAATAGTTACAGTCATGTTCCGGTTACCGGAATGGATATTCTTCCAACTTTGGCGGATCTTGCTGGTTACAAAGAGAAATTACCCGAAGCACTCGACGGGGGAAGTTTTAATAATGTAATTCATAATAATGGTAATGGCGAAGTGGAAAGAAATTTACCCTATTTAATTTTTCACCATGCAGTTGACAGAAAAGCACAATCTGCCATTCGCGAGGGCAATTATAAATTGGTGAAAACATGGAAAGAAAATCAACTGGAGCTTTTCGACCTTTCGAAAGATGTAAGCGAGGCAAATAACCTGGCTGAAAAAATGCCGAAAAAGGTAAAAGATTTGGATGAAAAATTAACTTCATTCCTTACTCGCGTAAATGCCGAAACAGAACAAACCAAAAAGAAAAAATGATGAGAAAATTAGCATTAACTTTTATAAGCCTGTTGTTTGTAGTAACGTTCTCATTTGCTCAGCAGGTTGAAAAACCCAACTACCAAACAATGTCTTTTGGCGAAGGTGGACAAATAAAAATGTTGTACGATCGCCGCCAACGACCACAATCGGTTTATCTTGATGGGAAAGTTCATTTGGTTTTTAATGCCGGAGCCGAAGAAGGTGCAAGCGGATCATCAAAAACAAAGCCAATGATTGTAACTTACAATCCAGAATCCCGGGAATTTTCAGAGATTTTAACAATTGGAAAAGCCAGTAAAGACCATCATTATGGTCCGGTAATTTGGTCGGATAATAATGATTTTTTACATGTTCTTTATGGATGTCATAAAACTCCGGGAACTCATCTTACTTCAAAAAAACCAAATGAAATCGGTACCAGTTTAGACGATTGGAATGTCACACCTGAAATAGTCCCAAGTATTTCGTACCCAACTTTCTATAAAATGGCAGATGATAAACAATTGATCTATTATCGATCTGCCGGACACATTAGTTCGTGGACATACCGAATTTCAGCCGACAACGGAAAAACATGGGCCGGACCGGAAAACGATGTCACTGATTTGGATAGCAAAGGAAGGTTTGAATGGTCGGCATACCAAACAAAACTTCCCAGTAAAGACGGGCGTTTTTTGCATGTGGCTTTTATGGATTACGATGACAACAGGAAAGATGATCCAAAACGTTATTACAATTCAAGATATAAAAAAGCAGTTAGCAACGAGTGGAAATACAACCTGCATTACGTAAAAATTGATGTGCAAACGCAGGAAGTTACAAATTTTGATGGCAAAAAAATGATCAGCCCAATTGATCTGGATTATGCAAAAAACAATACTGTAATCTGGGATACAGAAGGCCGCGGTGCAGGAGTTCCACCAGATGTAGTAATCGATGAAAATGGAAACCCGGCATTTTTGCACGTGCTTTCCGAGGAAAATACCGAGGCACATAATTACTATTTTGTTCGAAATGTAAACGGGGAATGGAAGAAAACGGTAATTACTGGCTCCAATCATCAGTGGAATAGTTGTCACATTCAATTGGACAAAAACGGAGTTTACCATGCTTATTTGGTTATTGGCGATGGTTACGTTAACACCGAGTGGGTGGAAGGAAAAAGCAAAAATGACAAATTTGGGATGGGGAAATCGGATTATTTCAAAACCGGTGGTTATATGGATAAACACGGCGGCGGAAGAATTGAGGAGTGGGTTTCTGCTGACAAAGGAAATACATGGAAAATGTTGCAGGATTTAACACCGGACACTTCAAAATATCCCGGATGGAAATTTAATAATGTGCAAGCAGTTACAAATCCAGATGGAAGTGTTGTTGAAGGAATGTTGCTGTTTTACGGTTGGAAACATAAGGACGATCCAAAAGCAAAGGCATTTTTATTGCATGAGAAGTAAGTCCAAAGTCCGAAGTCCAAAGTAGAAAGTCCTAAGTAAAAAAGAGAAGTTATATTTATAAGAAGGTGCTGGAAAATTACATTCCAAAGTTACACGCTAATATAAGCCCCGACTTAAAAGTCGGGGGTTGAAAGTTCGATGAGTATGAAGGTGCATCCACAATCGTATAAAAAAGCGAAGACTTACCATGCACCTTAATCATTGCAATCAATTGGAATTATTTACTAATTTTAGGAAACTTAAAAACTAAACCATATTATGAATCTAAAAACATTCAAGTCCCTATTTCTTTTTGGTGTAATTGCAATTTTTGCAAATCCCTTTGTTGGGTTTGCACAGGCTCAAAAAGATATAAAAATCGAAAAAGACATCGTTTTTGGTGAATCTGTGAATTTTAAAGGGGAAAAAGAAACACTTCTACTCGATATTTATTCGCCAACCGAAGGAGCAGTTAAAAACCGACCTGTAATTATGTGGATGCACGGAGGTGGTTTTCGTATTGGAAACGACAAATCGCAGAAATACATTGTTGCAATGTCTGAACGATTTGCCAGAAGAGGATACGTTTGTCTTTCCATAAATTACAGGGTGCGCGAAAATCCAAGAGATGATCAGGCGGGAACTATAAATGATGCTTTGGAAGATGCAATGAAGGGACTCAATTGGTTGCGACAAAACAGTAAAAAATTGGGAGTCGATAAATCAAAAATTATTGTCGGAGGAGGTTCTGCCGGTGGAATTTTAGGAAACAGTTTCTGTTATCGCGAAGGATCAAATTCTGAAAAATGGGACAAGTCTGGAATTGTTGCATTTGTTAATTTATGGGGAAGTCCCGACGATTCTTGGGGAGAATTTACAATTGATAAAAACGATCCTCCAACAATTATTGTTCATGGCACGGAAGATCCACTGGTTCCATTTATAAATTCTACAGAGATTGTAAAAAAGTTAAATTCAGCTGGAGTAAAAAATGAATTAGTTGCCATTGAAGGTGCAGGTCACACACCGGCCGGTCACATGGATGATTTTGAAATTAAAATTGCAAAATTCCTAGATGAAATTTTGAATAAATAAATTTTGCAAAAATGAGATATCTGATATTTACAGTTGCTTTTACGATGACTTTAATATTCATCGGGTATGCACAAACTGGAGAGGAGTATCATTTTAAGCCGCTTAAGCAATTAAAAAGACAGCACGGTTTGCAAGACCCCTTTTTAATGCCAGATGGAAAAAGAGTCTCAACTAAAGAAGAGTGGCAAAAACAGCGACATTACATAAAAGCGATGCTCGCACATTACCAATATGGCGAAATGCCTCCGGTTCCGAAAGATGTAGTAGTTAAAGAAACATTATCGGAAGGAATTTACAATGGAACAGCTGTCAGAAAAGAGTACTTGTTAACACTAAATAGAAATGGTAAATCGGTCGATTTTCATTTTGGATTGATTAAACCAAACGGAAGCGGACCTTTCCCGGTGGTGATTAAAAACGACCGTACAATAAATGATATTCCCGAAGAGATAAATTTGGATGCAATAAAACGAGGTTACATAATGTGCCAATTTGTTCGCACCGATTTAAGTCTCGACGATAAAGATTTAGAGGTAACAAGAAGCTCTGGGATTTTTCCTTTGTATCCCGAATTTGATTGGGGAACCATTGCAGTTTGGGCCTGGGGTTATCAGTTATTAATTGATTATTTTGAAACCTTGAATTTTGTTGACATTGAAAAAATAGTTGTTACCGGACATTCGCGTGGAGGTAAAACAGCTTTTTGTGCAGGTATTTACGACGAACGAATTGCAATTACAGCACCAAATTCTTCTGGTTTGGGAGGAACCGCGAGTCATCGTTATTTCGAATTGGGGCAAGACGAACAAACCATTGGTCATGCTTCTTTTGCAAATGCACATTGGTGGACTCCCGAATTTTTTAAACTAGCAGGTTTTGAATCGCGTTTGCCTTACGATGCACATTTTGGAAAAGTAGTTATTGCGCCACGGGCATTTTTTAATGCACATGCTTTACAAGATTATTGGGCAAATCCGTTTGGAACATTTCTAACTTTCGAAGCTGCTAAAAAAGTGTATAAATGGATGGGAGTTGAAACCAACATTAAAATGCACTGGCGAACCGGCGGGCATTTGCAGGGAGTAATTGACTGGATGGCTCTTTTGGATTTTTCCGACCAATATTTTTACAATAAAAAAGTTGAAAGTAATTTAGAAATTAATCCTTATCCAACTGTAAAAGTTCCCGTGTTTTGGGATGTGCCAATTGTGGAATGATTTTGATGAACTTTAAATTGTCTGATGTCTTTTATAAAAGCACTTCAGACCCTTCGACTTCGCTCGGGATGCAAGCCGTGGTGAGCGTAGTCGAACTACTAAATGATAAAAAAGATAAAACTAATAATTGCTATAAACATGAAGAAAATAGTTTCCTTGATTTTTATTATTGTACTTTTTTCCTGTTCCAATTCCAATAAGCAAATAGAGGAATTACCCTTGTATAAAGTTGATGTTAAAAGAAGAGTTTACCACAGCGACGGCACCCGTACATACGACGATTATGTTGCAATGGATACGCGGACAATTGATCATCTTCAGAGTTTTAAGCCAAATAAAAAGCCACAATTCGGCAAATATGGTGGTAACAAAAAACGCCAGGTGGAAGCAAGCGGTTTTTTCAGAACGGAAAAGATTGATGACCGTTGGTGGATTGTCGATCCCGAAGGTTATCTTTTTATTCATAAAGCGGTAAATGGTTTAAAACGAGGTGGCTCCGAAAGAAATAAGAAGGGATTCAATACCAAATTTAATTCGCCGGTTAATTGGATGGAGGCGACTACCAAACTAATTGTGAACAACGGTTTTAACGGTGCTGGTTCGTGGAGCGAGGACAATATAATTAGAGAAATGCAACAAAATGGTGAAAATCAACTTGCTTACACTATCAATCTAAGTTTTATGAGCAGCTATGGTAAAAAGCGTGGTGGAACGTATGCAGTTCCCGGACACACGGGTTACCCAAATAGTACCATTTTTGTATTCGATGAGGAATTCAAAATATTCTGTGATGAAAAAGCAAAGGAACTTGTAAAATACAAAGACGACCAAAACTTATTGGGTTACTTTTCCGACAATGAAATGCCTTTTAAAACTTCGAATTTGGAAGGTTATCTGACACTTGAGAATAAAAATGACCAGGGATATTTAGCGGCTAAAAAGTGGTTGGGTGAAAAAGGAATCAGTGAAAGTGAGATAACAGATGATATTCGAAATGAATTCCGAGCATTCTGTGGTGAAACCTATTCCTGGATTGTAAATGAGGCGATAAAAAAATACGATCCAAACCATTTATTTTTGGGAGCTCGTTTATATTCGTCCGAAAAAAACAATGAAACATTTATGCGCGCAGCCGGAAAACACATTGATGTTGTTTCGTGTAATTATTATGGTCGCTGGACACCCCGAGAAGATGAACTTTCGAACTGGGCAAACTGGACCGGCAAACCATTTATGATTACCGAATGGTATGTAAAAGGCGAAGATTCGGGGCTGTCAAATGTAAGTGGAGCCGGCTGGATTGTAAAAACCCAACACGATCGCGGTTTGTTTTACCAGAATTATACCTTGAAATTATTGGAATCGAAAAGTTGTGTGGGCTGGCACTGGTTTAAATACATCGATAACGATCCCGAACAAAAAGGAACTGAATTGTCTAATATTGATGCAAATAAAGGAATTGTTAATAATGACTACGATGAATACATTCCTTTGCTTAATTTAATGAAAGATGTAAATTTGCACGCTTACGATTTAATTGATTATTTCGATAACCAAAACCAATAAACTATTTATACTCATAACGAGTAAATTTTAAGTATGCCAAAATTGAAAATTATTCCACTATTTATAGCATTTGTAATTCTTGCATTTACAAACAAGTCTGTAAATGCAACCGACTTTGAAAACTGGACTTTTATTGGTGGGTTTACAAAAATTAAAAACATGGAATTTTCATTCCATAGTGCAAATTTTTTTAACGGCGGAAGCAACTATTTTTTAAACCATACCCAAATGACATTAGATTTTCCAACGAAAGGGAACATTTATTTTGGAATTGGTTATAAACAGGAATATGTTGAATTTGAAGGTAGAAACAATTGGAGAAGCGAATACCGACCCATGTTACACCTTTTCTACGAAAAAGACTGGGGTTATTTAAATTTCAGAGATCGCAGCCGTTGGGAATTTCGTTTTATGGATAGCGAATTTATTAACCGTTACAGAAATCAGGTACAGTTTGCTTTCACCAAATTCAAGAGAATAATTCCTTATCTTTCAACAGAATTTTCATTCTATTTTAACCAACTCGAATACACTCGCCAAAGAACTGTTATAGGTGCCGAAATTCCAATAAAAAGTGTAAATCTTAATCTTTTTGTGGGTCATCAGATTAACGAAGATTTACCCGAAATCTGGAATAATAAATTTATGATGGGTACCGGATTGAGTTATAGTTTCTAATGCTATTCATTATATTTTCAATGCCAATGGCTGAGAAATTGCAAGAATAAATTCCTATTTCTTAGTACTAAACTTTTGGCACAACAAGATGAAACGAGCATGTAAAATTTCTTGCACGCAGGAGAATGATTATGGGCGAGATACAATAATACCTTTGAAAATAAACAATTATAATCAGATGAAAATTGCTAACTTTCAGACCAAAATAGTATTGTAATATACGGTGCGTTTTTGGTTTAGTTTTTAATCAAAATGTATCTATTTAAAAATGAGTAATTAAATGCTACTATCAAAACCAATACAATCAAAAATGAAAAAGATTTTTAATCTCTTACTAATACTTATTTCAATTTCCGGGCATGTTTGTTCTCAAGAGCGACCGAATATTTTATGGATAGTAGGTGAAAATTTAAAACTTGATTTGGGTTGTTATGGAGCAAAAAATGTTAAAACCCCGAATTTAGATGGATTGGCATCAAAAGGGATGCTATATACTCACGTTTTCTCTACTTCTCCTGTGTGCGCTCCTAGTAGAAGTGCCTTTTTTGTTGGGATGTATCAAACTTCAACCAACACACATAATATGCGCTCTCACCGAACTGATGATTATCGGCTACCAGTAGGTGTGAAACCAATTACTCATCGGCTGAAAGATACTGGTTACTTTACTGCAAACATAAAAACCATTGGCGAAAAAGAGGTTGGCTCTGGTAAACTTGATCTCAACTTTGTAAACGAAGGTAAATTATACGATACTGATAAATGGGAAGATCTAAAACAAAACCAGCCATTTTTTGCCCAAATAAATACGCTGGAGGCTGAATATGATATTTATGATAGAAACACCTGGCAGCAGCCCCGCGTGGAATGGAAGGGTGAAAAAAATCATGAGAAAATAGCAACAGAAAAGAATGTGAATCCTCCGCCTTATTATCCAGATCATCCATTGGTACGTCAGGAATGGGCACGTTATCTCAATTCCATTTCAGGAATGGATAAAACCGTAGGACGTATTCTTAAACAATTAGAATTGGATGGATTAGCGGAGAATACCATTGTTGTGTTTTTTGGAGATAATGGCCGTATTGAAGCACGTGGAATTCACTGGTGTTACGATACTGGCTTGCATGTACCAATGATGATTTATATTCCTGAAAAGGTAAAAAGACCTAAAAATTATAAAGTGGGAACTGTTAGCGACGAGGTAATCAGTTTAATTGATATTACTCCAACAACGCTGGAGTTTGCAGGTATTCCCCGTCCTTTGAATATGCAGGGGCGTGTTTTTCTTGGCGACAATCCTGGTCCGGAAAGACAATATGCTTTTTCAGCACGAGACCGTATTGATGAAACAGTAAACCGGATACGCAGTGTTCGTGGGAAACGCTACCACTACATCAGAAATTATTATCCCGATCAACACTTTCTTTCGCTAAACCGGTACAAAGAAAAATGTTTTCCGGTAAAACCATTGATGCGAAAACTTATGGTTGAAGGGAAACTTGAAGGAGCTGCTGCCGAATTAATGTCACCAAACGTAGCACCTGAACAGTTGTTTGATACCTTTCTCGATCCGCATGAGATTAACAACCTGGCCAATTCAGAAAAACCCGAACACCGCGATGCACTTTTACAAATGCGGGCGGCACTTAATACATGGATTGTTGAAACACAAGATCAGGGAGAATTTCCTGAATCGGAGGAAATTGTTGCTCCCTTTGAAAAAGAAATGCACGATTGGTTTGGAACTCCCGAATGGTATAATACCAAATAACAAACCTCAAATTTCAAATAACAATTATCAAATCACAAATAAATTCCAAATTTCAATACTCAAATACCCAAACTTACGCTTTGTTAATCAGTAGATATTTTAGATTCTATTTTGGTATTTTGAACATTGAACATTGAATATTGTTTGTTTTTTGACTTTTTACTTTTGGTGCTTACCAAATACAAAACATCAAATAACAATTACCAAATCACAAATAAATCACAAATCTCAATTACCCAAAATACACTTTTTAATAAGCATTATATTTTTGGATTTTGGATTTTGAAATTTATTTGATATTTGATTTTTGACTTTTGGTGCTTATGAAATCATTTGATTTATTTTTCTGCATCGTCAGCCGACGTTTGCAATGTCAGATTTTTTATTTAGACCCTGAATCCGCCAGCTGGTAGACAGGGTGACTTTCTTAACTTTTGTAGTTATTAACCTTGAAACGTCATGCTGAACTTGTTTCAGCATCTCAATGGATTGGATCACAGACCCTGAAATAAATTCAGGGTGACGATCAATCTTCACATTTTAACTTTTTTGCAGCCTTAATACCAAAGCACAAATATTAAAATTGCTTATCCGTTTACGTTCCACAAATATGAAACAGTGCGTTCATTCCCACAAAAGCGGGAATCTTTTCATTTTTTATCTCTGAATTTTGAGATTCCGTATAAAATTTTTCAAATTTTTACGGAATGAGTGCATTGTGGCAACTTTCCGGATGATCAAATAATAAATAAACATTATCGCAATTTCGAAATTTAATTACCTTTAAACTTCTAAATAGAAAATCTGTTAAAGAGTTTTGATATTGTATTTGTAGCTAATTGTTTTTCAATGCGAAAATTTAAAAATGAGTAAATCCAAAGCATCCAGTTTAAATGAGTGGGTTGAATTTTACACTGCCGACTTGTATTCTTGGGCACACTACAAAGTCTCGGATGCTGAACTTGCTAAAGATTTGGTACAGGATACTTTTTTGGCAGCCACCGAAAAGTACGAGGGATTTAAAGCCGACAGCTCACCAAAAACCTGGCTGATTAGTATTCTCAATCACAAAATTATTGATTACTACCGTAAGAAAGTTAGGCAGCCGGTTGCAAAGGAAATTGAATCGTTTTCCAGATTTTTTGAAGCTGGTGGCGATTGGTTGGAAACCCAAAAACCCCAAAACTGGCAAATCGACGAAAAAGAAGAACACTTGCTCGACGACAATAATTTTCAACAAGTTTTAAAAGAATGCCTCGATGCCTTGCCCGAAAAATGGAGCACTTGCGTGAAACTAAAATACCTTGGCGAAAAAAATGGCGAACAAATTTGTCAGGAGTTGGATATTACTCCGTCAAATTTTTGGCAGATTGTACATCGGTCAAAAATGCAATTACGCGATTGTGTTGAAACAAACTGGTTTAATAATTAGAAGAGATGAAGAAGTTAATGCATACATTATTTCTGTCGTGCTTAAAAGCAACGGAGCTTATCGAAAAGAAGTTCCACTTTAGGTTGACGTTCAGAGAAAAGCTACAATTAAAATTACATAAAATGATGTGCGATGCTTGCTCGATGTACGAAAAACAATCTGCAATTATCGAGAAAGGAATGGAGTCGCAACACAAACATCAGCACGAAGAATGTGACATTGAAGAATTAAAAAAGCAGATTTCTTCAAATTTAGCTGAATCCCAAAATTAATCAGATAAGTATAAAATAATTTTCCTAATAAAAGCGCGGTAATATACTTTATCCACGAACTTTCGGGGCAGGCTGTCACATTTATGTGACGGATTTTGCGAAGACATAAATTATTGGACTTTAGTCCAACGGTCTTATATTCAGGGTAAAAGTCGAATTTTCTTTCTCTGCTCAGTAAGCGTTGGATTTATCCAACGGCAAAATATAATTCTTCTAATAAAGGCAGCAGGTAATATACTTTACCGTCACATTTATGTGACGGATAATGTTTAATTATTTAAAACCACCAGCTTGATTCTTTCATCTGCCTTTTTATTTTTTCTTCTCCATTTGTCAGGAATTGGATCTATTCACGACAACTCCATTGAACTTTAAATAAAAGTATAATGAAACGAAGAAAAATTATAAAAATAGGTGCAATTATAGCTTTGGCTGGTTTACTAATTGGAGGTGGAGTTGGTTTGTATATGTTTAATATGCCTCACCGAAATGTTCAAAATGCAGAGGTAGATTTTGTTTTGTCAAGTACTCAAATTGTTTCAGAATATCTTTCTGATAAACAAACTGCCAATAAAAAATACCTCGCTGCCGACGGCGATTCAAAAATTCTTGAAATAACAGGATTAGTGTCTGGAATCTCTGAAGATTTTAATGGAAATAAAGTTGTTCTTTTAAAAGGCAACAACGATAAAGCAGGTGTTAGCGCAACTTTTACTAACGAAACAAATGCTAACGCCTTAAAAATTGTAATTGGAGAAACAGCCACTGTTAAAGGAGTAATTCGTTCGGGAGCGGCTTACGACGAAGATTTGGAATTGTTCGAAAATGTCATTCTCGAAAAAAGTAATATCGTTAATAATTAAAATTCACAACTATAAATAATCATTTTTAAAAAGTAAATATCATGAAAAAATTAAAAGTTTTGTTAAGCGCAGCAGCACTATTGTTTTCAATGGCTGCATTAAGCCAGTCGGCTGATAAATACATCAGTTCGAAATCGCACATCAAGTTCTTTTCGACAACACCTGTCGAAGATATTGAAGCCAATAATTATGCTTCGGTAAGTACCATTAACCCAAAAACAGGCGATGTTGTCTTTTCTGTGCCGATGCAAAGTTTCGAATTCGATAAAGCAATGATGCAAAAGCATTTTAACAACGAGCATTTTTTGGAAACAAACATTTATCCAAAATCAAAACTGAAAGGGAAAATTACTAATCTCGATGAAATTGATTTTAGTAAAGAAGGTGAGTATTCTGCAAATTTTGAAGGAGAAATTACCATAAAAGACAAAACAAGCTCTCTTAAAGAAACAGGTACAATTACTGTTAGTGGAAATAGCCTAAATGTAGATGCAACATTTAATCTAACACTTGCAGATTTTGGAATTACATTCGACGAAGGCGAAATGGTATCGACAAAAATTGCAAAAGCAGTTGCTGTTACTGTTAGCTCGGAATATAAATCGGAATAAAAACAACGATTATGAAAAATTTACTTTTTACGTTGTCAGCAGTTATTTTAATAGCCCTGACTTCAGCAAAACCAAATGTTTCAGTTTCTGAAACAGAAAACAATTCGGGTATTACATTCCACGAAGGAAATTGGAATGAAGCTCTGCAGCTTTCAAAAAAAGAGGGCAAACCCATTTTTCTTGACATTTCGGCAGGTTGGTGTGGCCCATGCAAAATGCTAAAAGCAAATACTTTCCCCGATTCGGAAGTAGGGGAATTCTACAACTCTAATTTTATAAATGTTGCTGTTGATGGCGAAAAAGGCGAGGGAATTGAATTGGCCAGGAAGTATAGAATTAAAGGTTATTCAACGCTGCTTTTTGTAAATCCCGATGGGAAAGTAGTTTCTCAAACTGCAGGTTATCGCAGTCCTAAACAATTCGTTGAATTGGGAAAGCAGGTAGTAAAAATGTAAAATACGAAAACAACTTTTTTGAAAATAATATAGCAAGTTCTTCGCTGGGAATCTTGTTATCAGTGTAACCTCGAAGTATAGCTTCGGGGTTTCTTTTTAATAGCTATTTAGTATTTGAAATAAAAAATAGCATTCATCTGTCAGGTTTCCATTTTTCTCCGACTGTTAGTTTGAATTCAGAAAATATTAAACTAAAAAATTATCAATTATGAAAAGATTTTTTACTTTGTTTAGCGTGTTCCTGATGGTTATTTTAACAGTGAATGCACAATTAGTTATTACAAACGACACTGAGTTTCGGACAGCCGATCAAATGTTGCTTGCCAACGAACTGTTTTTAAGTGGTGAACCTTTTGGCGAAGATCTGGGATACAACCTGGACGATTTGGATCCGATGATTCTTAATTCTCCCGACTCGATTGCTTACGCCACCGGAATTGAAGGTTACGAGTATTCGAGATACCTTTTAGGAACAGTAATTTCTCGTTCAGGAATTGGACTCCACATGATTTGGTCGCCTATGGTAGGACAATTGGCTGCTATGGAACCTGCCGGTTTTGATGGCTCATTTACAGGAGGAATGGTGAACGGTTTTAACGAAGATGATGAAATGATGATGATGATTGGTCATTTTGGTATGTTGGCAAATCAAATGGCGCCAATGAATCCATTTCCGCAATTTGCCGATTTCGAATCTGGCAATCCACAATTGCCACAAACCGTTGATTCAAAATTTGCAATGGATTTTGCTTCGTTGCGTTGGGACAGAAATCAAATGGATAAAACCTTAAATCTGGCTGCAATGGGTCAATCTATGTGGAAACAATATTACTGGGCTAAAGATATGCTTGGAGCTTTTCACGATGCTGATGATAACGGTATTGATGCCGATGGGATTATTACTCCCGACTCAGTTGGCAGTCACAAATTTGATCCCAATAATAATGTTTTTTATGGTGGAAATAATTTGGATGGTTTCATCGGGCAAGTACTAACTGCCGAGAGTATTAACAAAACTATATTTCTTCTGAACAAACTGGCTTATAATGGCGATAGTTTAGGAATGGTTGATGCAGCAACTTACAATCCAATTAATGGAATAAAATATTTTCCACACCGAATAGCTGTAACCGAAAGTATGGTTGATGCAACCATGCCACCAAAACCAACGGGCTTTGAAGTAACAGACGCAAGCAGCCATCTTTTCGATCAGGTATCTTTTCTTTTGGCAACACTTGATTTTAAAAATATGATGGACCCTGCCAACAACGATGCTGATCATCTCGCTTTTCATTCTGTGTTCGATGGAGATCCTTTTCCTGCTCCAATGTCGCAATCGGGCATGATGGGACCTTTCGATATTATGGCTGGCGCTAGTATGGTTTTATTTAAAAATATTATATCGATGCATTACAACGAAGCAGCCGGTACTTTTGTTGATGTTTCAAATTATGACGGGGCGACTGTTTCAATGGAAAATGAAATTTCGTCAACTAATATTGGGTACACTTTGCTTGCATTGTCGAAGGTAGCTACTGAATTTGTGGGATTGCCAATGGAGCAAATGGCAAAAGATGCATTAAATGCACAGGCAGGTTTTGTATTAAGTTCGCTAAAAGATAATGGAGGAGGCTATTATAATGGTTTCACAGTTGGAACTGGTGCAGCATTGACTCCCAAAAATGCAGAAACACAGGCAGCTGTTGCACGTGGGTTATATGCAGCTTATCAACTAACAAATAACTCTGATTATTTAGAAGGCGCCAATGATGCTTACAATTTTTTAATTGATAATTTTTATGTGCCAGGTTTAAATATTTTCAGAACTGAAATGGGAAACAATATGGCAACATATAATCCTCAAAACCTTGCTGTTATTGCCGGTGGATTGCGTGAAGCCTCAAATGTAGGTGGGCAGGCTGATGCAGCTCTAATTTACACCCGATTCTTCAAAAAGATTTATAACTCTATGATTTTAGCTGAATCGGAACCAAGCGGTGAAACCGGGGGCGATTCGGATGGCGATGGAATTCCGTATGTTGCGGGTGGAACTGTTGCAACTGTGTTTGCTGCCGAAGCTAAATACACAATTAATGTAACCAGTGCCAGCGATAATTTAAGAGCCGATGTTAGTATGAAAATTTATCCAAATCCGGTAAAAGGAAGAGCCAGCATTGAATTTAGTATAGCCAGTGAAGAAAATATCCGTTTATCTGTTATTGATATTGCAGGGCGCGAAATTCAGGTGATTTCAGAAGCGGTAAACCCAGGAAGAATCAACACAATACAATGGAATACCAACGAACTTCAAAACGGACTTTATTTTGTTCGATTGACAGGCGATAGTGGTCTAAATTCCATAAAAAAAGTAATTGTAAATAAATAACTTATTGACTATTGATAAAATCAGCCGCTGCTTTTTTGGCAGCGGCTTTTTTATGGCCAGTAATTGCCGTTAAAAAATATCTCTTTACATGTCAGGTTTTGGATTTTTGACCGACTATTTGATAAATAAAGAAATCAAAAATGATAGGTAAAAATATTTTTAAGCACGTATTTATTCAATGGTTATCAGGTTTATAACAAATATCTCTGAAGATTTTAGTGTGAACAATGAAGATATTGAACTGTTTGAAAATGTGATACTCAAAAAAAACAAAGTATTATCAAATTAGAAATCATCAAACAAAATTAGCCCAAAAATGATAATTGAAGCAAAAGAAAACCTGATGCAAATAAAGAAACTTCTTGAAAGCATCGGAAATAAAGATTACTGTCGAAAAACGGATATTTTATCCAACTCAACAATTGGTCAGCATATCAGGCATATTTTAGAATTTTATCTGTTGCTAGTTAGCGGCTCGTTTACCGGAACAATTAGTTACGACAAACGTGAAAGAGATGAGCGTATTGAGTTGGAACCTGATTTTGCCATCGCAGCCATTAACCGTTTATTGCAAGGCATTGAAACATTATCGGAGCAAAGTCCGATAATTTTCGAAGCTGATTACACCACATACGGTTCTCCCAACAGTTTAATTAATAGCTCTGTTGGACGCGAATTGGCATATTGTATCGAGCACAGCATTCATCATCAGGCACTTATAAAAGCAGGTTTAATTGTGTTGGGACTAAAAGAATTAACCAGCGAACATTTTGGCGTAGCTTATTCAACCATACGATACCGCGAAAACAAATGTGCACAGTAAGTTATATCCCAGGTAAAACAAAGGGCGATTTTGTACTTACATCAAATCGCGATGAAAAATCGTTCAGGGCAACAATCTCTCCTCAAATTTACGAAGTGGAAAATAAGCAACTTGCTTTTCCTAAAGATGAACTGGCAGGTGGTTCGTGGATAGCTGCAAATAATAAAGGCCGCATTTGCTGCCTGCTAAATGGAGCTTTTGTTGCGCATCAAAAAAAATCAGTTTATGTACAAAGTCGCGGAAAAATATTGATTGATTTGGTGGCTTCTAATTCTGAACCAAAACACTATTTCGAGGAAAAAAATTTGGTAAATGTGGAACCATTTACAATTATATCAATCGATAAAAAAGAAGAGCAAATTATTGGCTTTTCCGAATTTATTTGGGACGGCAATAAAAAGCATTTCCGCGAACTAAATCCAAATGAGTCATTAATATGGTCGTCGGTAACATTATATAAAACAGAACATCGTAAACTTAGGAACGATTGGTTCGAAGAGTTTTTACATGAAATTAAAACAAATATAACTTCCGAAAATATCCTTGCTTTTCATACCGGCACGCATACAAACAACGGTTCAATAAATGTAGTTATGGAACGCGATGAAGGTATTAAAACGGTAAGTGTTACTCAAGTATTTCCTAAAAATGGTGAATTCATAATGAAATATTTGGATTTGCAGAATCATACTAGTGAAGTACTTAAAATATGATTTTTCAGAAAAAATATACTGGATTTGCCATTGCCATTGCCTGGCCCGAAACGTACTGTAAACAACCGGGTGACTGGTACGATGATTTTATTAACCACATTGGAATTAGTAAACACCACTATTACAAAGTGGGTCACGCCGCTTTGGTATTGGTAAATGAAGAAACTAAAAAATGCCACTATTTTGATTTTGGAAGGTATCATTCCCCTTTTCAAACCGGAAGGGTAAGGAGTGAAATTACCGATGACGGACTCCGGATAAAAACAGTTGCAAAAATTTCGGATGATGGACTTAAAATTAAAAATTTCGAAGAAATATTAAATGAATTGCAGTTAAATCTGGAATGTCACGGCGAGGGAGCAATCCATGCTTCGTATGGTAAAATAGATTTCTCGAAAGCGTTTGACAAAGCTACCCGGATGCAACAAATAAGTCCAATCCATTACGGACCGTTCTGTTACAAAGGCAGCAATTGTTCGCGTTTTGTAAACTCTGCAATTAGGGCAGGAAAACCAAAGTGGTTGTCGGCTTTTAAGTTGAACTTTTTTGTTCCGTTAACACCTACTCCATTGAATAATGTAAATTCGTTTGGGAACAGGATAATCCTCGAAAAACTACTAACAAATGCCGCGTTTTGCCCAACCCCAATTTCCGATAAAAAAATATTAAAAAAGACACTTCCCGAGCCTGCCCGACCAAAAGAAATTAGTAATACTGCACAATGGTTAAGTGGAGAAGGTTCAGGTTCGTGGTTCGAAATTCAACTTCACAGAAAAGACAGGTATATAATTTCCATGTTCGACCCCAACGGAATTTTGGAATGCGGGGGTGAATTTACTGTTAAAAATAAGGAACCATTCAATATTAAACTTCCATATAGTTTCGAATATTTAAGCCATTGTCAAAGTGTAAAAATTAGGCAGGGTAAAAATATTGTTGAGTTTACCAGAAAGGAAAAGTTGCAAATCAGAAAAAACATTCTTCCTGAAGTTTCTAATAAAAGGAGAGAAAATAATCGCGACTCGCAGAAAGTTTTAGTTAATCAAAGGGAACTGGAAACCATCTAGATTTTATAATATAATTCAAACCCGAATTTCGGGAAATATTCTTTAGCTAGTGTCAGGATATTGTATTTTTTACGACTACTTACCCAAATATCGTAAAAATCAAAATTATCGTGAAACGAATCCTTTTTTCAATAACATTTATACTGGCAGCTTTTTTAGTTTTCGCTCAAAATGCCAAAATAAAAGAAGTAAATCCTGCTGAATTCCAGCAACTAATAAAAAAGCCTGGCAGTGTATTACTCGATGTACGTACTCAGTCGGAGTTTAAAAACGGGCATATTTCAAATTCGGGGCAGTTAAATTATTATGCTTTCAATTTTAGAAAGAAGTTATTGCTTTTGCCCAAAGACGAACCCATTTATTTGTATTGCAACACCGGCTGGCGGAGCGAAAAAGCAGCCAAAATATTGGTTGAAAACGGGTACAATAATGTGTACAACCTGGAACATGGTATCATGGACTGGGAATTGCAAAACCTACCTGTGGCGATTGACCCGGATGCCAAACCCGACACCGAAAACAAAATGGGATACAAAGAACTTGCCAGGTTTATTGAATCGGGGAAACCGGTGTTTGTTGATTTCTACGCGCCGTGGTGCGAGCCCTGCCGTACAATGATGCCCATTGTTGACGAACTGAAAACAAAATAACACAACCAGATTACTGCGATAAAAGTAAATGTGGATGCCAGTAAAAAACTGGTAAAAGAAATGAAAATTCAGAGCGTTCCGTATCTCGCTTTTTATAAAAACGGAGAGCTACTTTATTCTAAAAATGGGTCAGTCTCTCGAAATGAGTTAACTGATGTTTTTCAATCTAATATTTCAAATAATTCACAAATAGTAAAATGACTCAAAAAACATATATCCCGAATATCCCTGAAACGGATAAAAAAAGAATCATAATTATTGGCGGCGGATTTGCAGGATTGAAATTTGTTCAAAAATCGCTTTGCCGTAATTTTCAGCTTATTTTGTTAGACAAAAACAATTACCATCAGTTTCAGCCTTTATTGTATCAGGTTGCCACTGCCGGGCTCGAACCGAGTGCCATCTCTTTTCCGTTACGCAAAGTGTTGCAAAAAGAAGAGAACATACATTACCGGATGGCTGAAGTAAAGGAAATTTTCCCCGAGCAGAACGAAATTGCCACCAATATTGGGAATTTGAAATATGATTTTCTTGTGCTGGCAATAGGTGCCGACACTAATTACTTTGGGCAGGAAAACATTGAAAAGAATGCCCTTTCCATGAAATCGGCGGCTGATGCCATTTTAATCCGAAATACAATTCTTGAAAATTTCGAAAAAGCATTGCTTCAAACTTCATCGGAAGAAATAGAAAAACATCTGAATATTGCCTTGGTAGGTGGCGGTCCAACAGGAGTGGAACTGGCTGGGGCACTTGCTGAAATGAAAAAATATATCTTCCCAAAAGATTATCCGGAGTTGGATTTATCGAAAATGAGAATTGTTCTATACGAATCGGCTCCTTCAGTTCTTGCAGTAATGTCGGACAACGCTTCTGCACTTTCGCAGAAATACCTTGAAAAAATGGGAGTTGAAGTAAATACCAAAACCCGGGTAATCGATTACGATGGAACCACCGCAACTTTATCTGATGGTACTTTTTTCGAAACAAAAACATTGATTTGGGCTGCCGGTGTTAAAGCAAATTCACTTAAAGGGTTAAACACTGAAACGTATGGACGAGCGGGTCGCTTGTTGGTTGACAGGGAAAATCGGGTAAAAGGTTATTCCAATATTTTTGCATTGGGTGATTTATGTTTGATGGAAACACCGAAATATCCAAACGGACATCCGCAGGTAGCACAAGGAGCCATTCAGCAAGCTACTTTATTATCCAAAAATTTTAAACGATTTGCAAACAACAAAAAAATGCGTCAGTTTGAATACCTTAACAAAGGTTCTATGGCTACTGTTGGCCGTAATCGAGCAGTTGCCGATATGCCTGGCATTAAATTACGCGGGTTTGTGGCTTGGGCACTTTGGAGTTTTGTTCACCTTTTTACCATTATGGGAGTAAAAAACAGGTTGTTTATTTTTATGAATTGGTCGTAGAATTATTTTACCTACGACCAGTCGTTGAGGTTGTTAATTAAACCAAAAATTAAAATTAACAATGAACTTAACAATAAAATAGAGGTGCTGAATTTAACTGATGTTATACAAAAAAGCATTTTAAACTAATAATCTACAAACCTTATAATTTCGTGAAAAAATTAATTCTATATAAAAGCCTTTCCGTTAAAACAATCGTATTTTTTATAATCATGTTTTCCATTTCAACTGTAACATTTAGCAAAAACAATGAATTGAATACTGTTCAAGGGGAAGAAAAAATAGTTTATCAGAATATCAATAAATCGATTGCATTAAAAGACAGCTTTGTTTATGTAGCGGCAGATACTACTTACAGAGGGAATGCAAAAAAGTCGTTTTGGATGGGACAGAACTATCGTGAGGTGTGGACAACCCCAATTAAAGCACGGGTTTTTGACATAGAAAAAGAGAAGGGAGGCCTGACAATTTTAAAACAAGGCGGAGGCATGCAAACACTTTCTCTCCGTTTAGAAAATTCTGAGGGCCGACAATATGTGCTACGTTCAATACGGAAAAATGTTGAAGGTGCTTTACCTGCGGAATTAAAAAATACACTGGCCATCGATATTGTTCAGGATATTATCTCTGCTTCAAATCCGTATGCTTCCATAGTAGTGGCTAAACTGGCCGAATTTGCCGGTGTATTCCACACGAACCCCGAGATTGTATATGTCCCCGATGATTCTCGATTTGGAGAATATCGAAAAATTGTGGCAAATCAACTTTTTATTTTTGAAGAGCGTCCCAACGGAAATTGGGAGAATGAGAAGAGTTTTGGTTGGTCAGAAAAAATTGTGAGCACAGCTGAAGTGGTCACGAAAACTAAAAATAGCTCTAATTATCAAATTGATGAACACGCTGTTTTGAGAGCCCGGTTATTCGATATCGTTATTAACGACTGGGACCGGCACGATGACCAGTGGCGATGGGCATCGTTTAAAAAAGGGAAAACAACAATTTATAAACCAATTCCACGTGATCGCGATCAGGCCTTTTTTGTTAATCAGGGTGTTATTCCATGGATTGCTTCACGAAAATGGTTGATGCCAAAAATTCAAAATTTTGATACCGAAACAAAAAATGTAGAAGGTCTTTCATTTAATGCCAGGTTTTTCGATCGCTCATTTTTAACTAATAATAATTGGGAAGACTGGCTTGCTGAAATCGATGTGCTAAAAAATTCTCTTTCAAAAGAAAAAATATATGAAGCTGTAAAATTGTTTCCTGCTGATGTTCATTCATTTTGTATTGATTGCACTACCGAAATATTGCTGAGCCGCTTAAATAACCTCGAATCAATGGCACAAAAGCTTTTTTTATCGTTGTCTGAAGAAGTGGCTATCCCCGGCACAGAGAAAAAAGATAAGTTCAAATTAAAGGTTAAAAATAATAGTGTAAATGTATCTATCTCTTCTGGCAAAAAGGATGATAGGAACCGATTTTTTCACAGAACGTTTTCTTACCCTGAAACTAAAGAAATAAAACTCTTTGGTATGGATGGAAAAGACGATTTTATTATTTCAGGTTCAAAAAACAATAAAATTAATATTAGAATAATAGGTGGAAATGGAGACGACAAGATACAAATAGATAATGAGATACCCAGAAAGTTATTTGTTTACGACAAAGAATCTACGGACACGAAAAATTATCCTTCACGAAAAATTACTGGACATTTTAATTCAAAAGCCCTGGAATATAATCGATTGGGTTATAAAAATGATCTTACCAGATTTACTTTAAAAGCTGGTTATAATGTTGACGATGGCATTTTATTGGGAGGGGGTCCTATTTTTACCCGACATAGGCAATTCCGCGATTCTCAACAATCGATATTTGCAAATTTTTCCCTTTCAACGCGCTCTTCAAATTTTAAATACGAAGGAATATTTAAATACCCCATAAAGGATATTGAATTCCATATTTTAACCGATATTAAAGCTCCTAATTATTCTCTAAACTATTTTGGTCTTGGAAACGAAACTCAATGGAGGGTAAGTAAAAGAGATAAAAACTATTATCGGTTAAGGGTAAAGCAGTACCATTTGAAAGCAGGGATTCATAAAATTTTAAACAACGAAAAGAATAAAATTGGATTATCTCTTGATTACAAAAATTCTGAAGTAGATAAAACTCCGGGAAGATTTATTACTGATCTTGAAAATAACGGATTAAAAGAAACTGACTTTCTGAATACACATTATGCAGGGGGGAGTTTAATGTATGATTTTAATAATTTGAATAATAGCAATAAACAAAAAGCTGAATCTACTGAAGACAAAATGTTTCCTACACATGGACAAAGGTTGCACCTTGAATACAACCAGTTTTTTGGTTTAAAAAATGTGAATACTAATTTTGGTCGCTTATCTGCCGAATGGTCGGGTTACTTTAGTTTTTCAGCTCATCCAAAAGTTGTTTATGCTTTTAGGGCCGGAGCAATAAAAAATATTGGAGAGTATCAATTTTACGAAGCTGTCAAGTTGGGAGGGAGTACAAATCTCCGGGGGTTTCGGACTTCCCGTTTTTATGGCGATGCCGCAGTTTATCAGAATACCGAAATTCGATTTAGGCTAGGTAATTTTAAAAGTTACCTCGTAAACGGCTCTGCCGGGCTTTTGGTCTTTAACGATTTAGGCAGGGTATTTCTGAAAAACGAAACTTCGAAAAAATGGCACGACGGTTACGGGGCAGGGCTTTGGCTTGCACCTTTCGAAATGGTTGTTTTTAATGTTTCGTATGCAATGAGCAGCGACGATGCAATGGTACAATTAGGATTACATTACCGGTTTTAATAAACTAATTATGGAGCATTCGAAAAAATATAAATTATTATTAGTTGCTTTTATTAGCTTTTCTGTTGTTTTCTTTTCACAACAGGTAAATGCAACCCAATCAAAAATTTGTATTATTCGTCATGCTAAAGTAGCAATTGCCAAACCTGGTTGGGGCAAAACATCAGATGCAAAAAAATACAAAATGGAATATAATACCTCTTCGGTTATTACCGATATTCCCGAAAATGTTCAAATAAAAATAAAACAGTTTAACGATCTAAAATCAGTACATTGTAGTTTGTTGCCCAGGTCGGAACAAACGGCAAAACTGTTGTTTGGAGATAGCATCAACATTATTGCCGATTCCCGGTTTAACGAATTAGATTACCCGGTAATTGACGTGCCATTATTAAAACTGCCGGTTAAATTCTTGCTTTCAACTTCAAGGTTACTCTGGTTTTTAAATTTAAACAACAAGAGTGTTGATAGTTTCAAAACGAAAAAGAATGAAATAAAAAAGCTTGTTGACGATTTAGTAAAACTTGCTGATGAGGAAAGAACAATTGTAATTGTTGGGCACGGCATACAAATGAGGCAGATGATAAAGGAACTGAAAAAAAGAGGATGGAAACCCGGAAACTTGGAAGGTTATAAAAATCTGTCGATGAACTGTTTGGTAAATTCATAACAAAACAAAAGAATATTATTATGGCAAATTCTGCAAATACATTTTTATTTATTCCCGACATTTCGGGTTTTACCGAATTTGTCAATTCAACAGAATTAGACCATAGTAAACATATTATTTCTGAATTGCTTGAGATTATAATTAACAACGATACATTGGGTTTAACTATTTCTGAAATTGAGGGCGATGCAGTTTTGTTTTACAAAAAAGAAATTCCTCCGGTTGAGAAAATAATAAGCCAGGCTGAAAAAATGTTTGTCGCTTTTCACAATCATCTAAAACGTTACGAAACCGACAGAATTTGCCGGTGTGGAGCATGTCGTACCGCTTCGGGTTTGTCGTTAAAATTTATTGCTCACGCTGGCGATATTCAGTTTATAGAAGTGAAAGAGTTTAAAAAATTACACGGAGCAGATAATATTCTGGTGCACAAACTTTTAAAAAATTCTATTCCTGAACATGAGTACCTCTTACTTTCAGATAGTTTCGATATAAATGCAAACGACGCTAAATTGGTAAAGGATTTTTCGTGGGCACAATTTGAAGGTGGCAAAACAAATTATAAGAATGTAGGTGAAATTACTTATAAATATATTTCGTTGAATCCGCTTCACAAGATGGTTACAGAATGGAAGGTTTCCGATTTGCCCAAATGGAGTGCGACCCGCATTCAGTTAACTACGATAATAGATGCGCCGGTTGATGTTGTATATGAAAATATTACCAATCTTGAAATCCGCCAACTTTGGAACAAAAATATTCGTGAGATAAAACGAAATGATAACAAGCTGCTCAAAGTTGGGACAAAACACGGTTGTATTGTCAACGCAGGAGAGCTTGAAATTGAGGCGCTTGGGAGAAAAGAAAATAAAAATGAGATTGTATTTGGTGAACATTTTGACGCTTTCAACGGATTGAGCAATGTTAATCGTTTTTTTAGGTTGAAAGGTCATGGAAATCATGTTCACCTAAACTTCGAAATCGACTTTAAATTAGATTGGAAAATAGCAAAAATTTTCCGTCCTGTTTGGATTTTGATGCTTAAATGGCAATCGAAAAAGGAACTTGGTATGTTGAAAAAATATTCAGAATCGAATCGCTCGTAAAATGGGAAACATAAATTTATTTATAGCATTTAGTTTTATCAGTGGTATTTTATCTGCACCATTTAATTTTAATAATATTGAAGTTCAAAAGGAAACACATTCGCTTCGGTACAATATAAATCGACCCGACCAGGTAATTACTTTACCAAAAAAATTAGATGAAATATCGGGTATTGCTTTTTTGGAAGAAAATAAATTGGTGGGTATTAACGATGAAAAAGGCAATTTTTATACTATCAATTTGAAATCGTCAAAAATTAAAAACTTTGAATTTGGGAACGATGGAGATTTTGAAGACATTGAAGTTATAGACGGCACTATTTGGATTTTAAAAAGCGACGGCGATTTATTTGAAATAAAACAAAATTGGAAAAAAGAGCTTAAGAGTAAAAAATTTGAAACCAAATTATCATCAATTAACGATACAGAAGGTTTGTGTTACGACAAAAAAAACCAACGATTATTAATTGCCTGCAAAGCACATCCATTTTTTAAACGCGAAAAGCCAACTTCAAAAAAAGCAATTTATTCTTTCGACTTGAAAACAGAAAAATTAATTGAAACACCGACCTTTATTATTGACCTTGGAAATATTGAAAACTTTTCAAAAAATATTTTTGAAAAATGGGGAAGAGAATTTTTATCGTGGATTAGTTTAGGTACACAAACAGCTAATTTTAGTCCTTCTGGAATAGCCATTGAACCAACAACAAACAATATCTACGTAATATCGTCAACAGCAAAATTATTGCTTGTGTTAAAAGAAACCGGAGAAATATTGAATGTAATTAATCTTGACCCTTCAATATTTATACAGCCGGAAGGTATTTGTTTTGGCCCAAATGGAACATTATATATTTCGAATGAAGCAAAAAACCAGGAAGCAACCATCTTGAAATTTAGACCCTTGACAAAAAATGAATCACAAAGAAAATAAAAAGAAAATGGAAAATATTAATGAACAGCTCGTAACTGAGGCCAAAGATTATGTGACAAACCTGATAAATACCCGGTTAAATACTGGGTGTAAATTTCACACCATAAAACATACATTAAGGGTTTTGAGCAATGCAGAATTAATTGCTTCGGAAACGGATTTAACCGAAGACCAAATAAATACAGTAAGAATAAGTGCTCTTTTTCACGATGCCGGATATGTTGATGACTACGTGGGACACGAGGCAAAAAGTGCTGAATATGCAGCTGCTTTTCTTCGCTCAAAATCGGTTGATGAAGAGAATATTAATTTGGTAGTTGGTGCAATATTGGCAACCAAAATACCACAGCAACCAAAAAATATTATCGACAAAATAGTATGCGATGCAGATTTAATGCACCTAGCGTCT